>MDTB01067915.1_pt1 | contig 12466 bp, 11 predicted proteins | sample 811161 | NCBI WGS metagenome assembly MDTB01 (sample SAMN05326650, study PRJNA326480) | marine metagenome | isolation source: seawater | place: Mediterranean Sea | collected 2009 | reverse complement strand
TTTTTATCTAAAAAATCATTTAATGCCTTATATTTATCATCCTTTCCAATAAGAGTATCAATAAATTTATTAGTGTTTGAAATAAGTTTATTATATTTTCTTCTATCTGGTTTTTCTGGACCAATTGACAATACCGCTGGTAATACCCCTTGCGAAGTTCCTCTCATTAAAAGTAACTCTTTTTTTACATAATCGATGTCAATAATTTTTCCTGCATAATCTTTTTGTTCAATATCTTGATTGTTAGCGATTGTAGTTTTCTTTGGCTTTCTCAGTTTAAAATCTTGATTTTCAAATTTATAAGAATAAATCAAAGATCTTTTTTCAGGCGTAGGTTTGCCTTTAGATTCCATGTTTCCTAAGCATTCTGGATCATCGATTAATTCTTCGTCAGATTTTGCTCTCCTTTCAAAAAATTCACGCCAAGCTGGTTTATCTTCTCGATTATAAAAACCAATTATGTCTGACATTAACTGTTTAATCTTTTTATTTTTAATTTTAGATTTCTCAACTTTTTCTTGATATGCAATCATATCAATTTCCCAATCTCTTAACTCCATTTCACCATTTTTTTTCGGTACAAACCAGGAAGTTTCATTAGGTTTTTTATCCAATAACCATTTATGAAGTTCATGTGTAGAATGACAGTCTTGTTTGTTGTAACTTTCTATTTCCTCTAAAAACTTTTTATCGTTTGTTTCTAACCATTCAATATAATAGTCTTGTGATACATCACCTCTTTGTACATCGCCTTCTCTTTTAAAATGATAAAATTTTTCCATATTCTTTAGAGAATTACTATTTTCAGAAATAAATAGTCCTTGCCTATTAACCTCCAATAAATTTACAAACTTATCTAAGTTTAAATAATGATCATATTCGATACCTTTAACTTTATGAAAAGAAGATAGTTTTAATAATGCAGTTATTTCATAACTACCATAATGATAAATTTTAGAATTTGGATATTTTTTAAAATGCAGTTTAGTAAAATCGAAAAATTCAATTAGATTATTTTTTTCTTCACTTTTATTGTGAGACCATAAAGCCTTAAAATTTTCTTTTCCATTTTCAATGTAATAAATTCCAAATAAATATTCCAAGCCTCCAGGAAATATATGATCTTCAACGCTTTCTATATCAAAATATAAATCACATTCAGATGGTCTAGGTAATAAATTAAATCCTTTTGATCCCTTTAAGTTATTTGGATTTAGTTTATATATTGGAATATTTGTTTTTTCATACTCTTTCTGTAATTTGGCTTGAGTAATCAGTTTGTTGGAAATTTCCTTTCTAAAACCTTTTAAAGATTTATTTTCATCTTGGTTAGACAATTTAGTAGCTGTATCTATTTTTATATTGAGTAATTTTTTTTCATGTATCTTTGTTAAACCACCTACTATTCTGAGATTATCGTTTTTTTTCCGAATACTTTCGCACCGATCTAGCCATTCACAATTATCACATGAGCTACATTTCTCGGGTTTTTGATTATTTACTGAAGTTTCAACAAATTTTTCGTAATTTTTTCTAGTTTCATTAAAAAATTCATATACCTGTTTCACTTGCACTTCTTTTTGAACCATATTCTTTAAAATTATGGTGAATTTTTTGGGTAAAACTTCTTGAGTTTTTTCTAACATAAATGTGTAGGTTAATAATTGTATAGCGTGATCTGATTTAGGCTTATTAGAGTATTTCGTATCTATTACTTCATAACTATAGTTTCCAAATTTAGACTTTTGATCTTTATTAATTAATAAAAAATCGAATTCACCAGTCCATTTATCTCTTTTTAACCAACCACCATGAATAACCTCAAAACCTTCTTTCATTCCCTGAATGGTTTTTAAGATTTTTTCCTCTTTAGTAAGTTTTTGGTCTTTTAAATTAAGTGTTTTCTTAAACTTTTTTTTTAATCCCTTAAAATATTCTTTTTCATGAATATTTCCCTTTTCAATCCTGAGTTTATCATTTTTTTTTAGTTCAATTCTTTTAAGTTTGAGCTTTTCTTCGTTGATTTCATTAAATATTTTATACTTACAACTTAAGTATCTCCTAAGCATTGTAGGAGAAAAAAGATTTTTCATATAATTAATCTAATTAAACGCTCTACTAGTTTCAATTAATTACTAAAATATCTTTTTTAATGTTGTTTTAATTTTAAAATTAACTATTGACATTAAAATTACTTTGATTTATAAGGGAATTGTTAAGAATTATTAGATAACCTTGTAATGTAGTCGAAGTTGTTCTTAATATCCTTTCGAAGAATATTTCCTATATTACAAGGCTATAAATATAAAAACTAAGGAGTTTTTGTTATGTATTGTAATAAACCTAAGGAATATATTAAATATTTCTCGTGTTATAACTGCAATTGTCTTGGTTTTTTTCAAGAAACTAGAGGACTTTTAACGCTTTTAGGCTGGAAACTTTCGTTAAGTAAAACTCGACCTTGTTATATGTGTTCTGGAAAGGGCTTTGTAGCCTCTAAAAAAATAATAACAAAAAAAAATAAATACAAATCATTTTTAACTCATTGATAATGACACTAGAAGATAAAAAAATAGAGATATATAAGAACTTATTACTCGGTATTTCAGGAGTTACAGAGGCTAAATATCTAAAAACAGTCGAGTCTTCTGTTACAACATCTTGGGGAGTAAACTGGGATCATGACTACATTGCTAGAGATATTTTGCAAAATTTTAGAGACGCAAATTTAAAAGAAATTGATAAAATTAATATTCAAGTTTATGATGATCAAATCCTAGTTTCCGCTAAAAACTCGTTCGATATAAGAAAATTATTTTATATGGGTTCCAACAAATCTGGAGATGATGAAACAATAGGAGAATATGGAGAGGGATTCAAGGCAGCATGCGTTTCGATGATAAAACTTGGTATCAATGACCCAATTTCTATTAGTGGTGATAATGCAATAATAATCTCAGTTGGTAAGGCTGTCGTAGAGAATATGCGACCACTTATTTATCATTATTTTAAAATTAATAAACAAAGTTCTACTGTTTTTAGCGTGAATACCTACGACGAAAAGTTAAAAAAGGCTTTTAAATTTGGGATGAATCACTTTTGGTATGAAAAAAATGATCTAGTTGGCCAAAAACTTTATGAGTATAACGACATAGCAGCTTATAAATCCAATAAAGCCAAAGAGGGTTATATTTTTTATAGAGGCATCATGAGGAATACTATTCCTCATATACCGATCGTAATTAATATTTCAAAAAAATATGCAGCAATTGAGAATAAAATAAAAGCCGATCGAGATAGAAATTCATTTTCAAGTAAACTTACTCAAACTTTTTTTTCAATTTACGCTAGATCTGGTTTTTACTGGGGAGGGATGAAATCCAATTCTGCAATCCACTATATCTTAAAAACATCGAAACCGATCTGGCCAAAAGGGCATCAATTATTGAGTGCTATCGGAACATTTTCTAGGAGTTTGCATGAAGATCCAGTTATTAAAAAAATGTTTGCAGCAAAAAAATACTATTGTGAGAGTACTTATAATTATACATCCGGAATAACGTGGTCTGATTGGTACGATACTAAGACACAAAGCTTCGTTTTGAGACGTGATAATAAATTTAAAAAAGACGGCAGAGTAAAATTACCAAGCTACTTTTCAAGCTTTGGTGTTTTAAGTTCTCTAGGACAATTTGTGAAGAAAAAAAAAGCAGCAGAGGAAAGAGTTAAAAAAACTAAAACAGCATCACTTACAACAAAACAAAAAAAAGCTGTAAATCTTGCTTTAGATTGCATTCGAAAAGTAGCACCTACTTTTTCAAAATTATATAAAAATCATATTGAGGATGAAGGAATTTATGACTTGAACATTAAGATGTGCGAGTCAAAAGATCTTCTTGGACAGTTAAAAGATAATCGAGAGTATGATGATAAAACTATTTATCTTAATAAAGAGTTATTCAAAAGTAGTTTTGGAAAATTCTTTAGTACATTATCGCATGAGATGAGTCATGTATTCGGTCGAGACGGACAAAGAGAGTTTTCCGATGTACTAACTCATTTATTAGAACAAGCTGTGCAAAGAAATAAAATTTTAAATCAATATACGAAAAAATGGAAAGAACTTAAATTATGATTTATAACCTTAAAATTTCAAAACCTCTTCAGAAAAATAATTTAGTAGTGTTTTTTTTAAAAACTTCAGTATTGAACAATCAAACTTATTTGAACTTAAATGCAGGTTTAAACCAAAATAAAGTTGGTATTGAGGAATATGATGATGTCGGTTATAGAGATTTGCTGAAAATTAAAAATTTATCAGATGAAAGTTTGCTTCTATTAAATGGGGAACAAATCATTGGTCATAAGATAAAGCAAAATAGAGTAGTAGCAAGCACATCATTAATAGAAAAAAATTCTGAAGGAATAATCAGAGTATCTTGCGGTGAAAAAAATAGATGGTCGGCATTAACAAACGAGGACATCAGTACATCTGACTCAATGTTTTTCTCACGGCAAACACTTTATAAACAAAACCTATCGTGGGCACAGATTGATATTTATCTAAATCAAAACAGTATTAAATCTCTTACCAAAGACTCATCAAAAGTTTATAGAAAAAATAAAACTGTTGTAGACAATATTGTTGAGTCGTTTAAACCAGACACTGAAGTAATTGGTTTAGCGATAGGAAATCATTATGGCATTACAAGCTTAGATGTTTTTTCAAATCCTTCACTCTTTAAGCATTATTATAAAAAGATTTTAAGAAGTTACGTTATTGCAAATTTAAACAATAATAAAAAAACAATTAATTTAAATCAGCATGATGTAAATATTTTTCTTAAAAATATATATGTTGCAAAAAAAAGAAAAATTATGAATTTTAAAGGACATCGTGGTGAAAAATACTCTCTGCAAAGCAAAAAAATTGTTGGTAATGTTTTGTATGATAAAACTAAAGTAGTGCATTTTACGGCGTTACTTAAGAATGATTTGAATGAATTTCCAGAAAAAAACAAAACAAGAAAGGTAGCCTAATGACATTTGAAATGAATTATTTGATATTTTCTATAGTTTTTCTAATTATAGGAATTTTAGTGGGGTATTTTATTTACTCACGATATGATAAAAATAAAAACGATCAAAATAAAGATTTAGAAACGTTAAAAACCGAAGTAGAAGAAACTTTCACAAAATTACTTGACGATTTAAATAAAAAAGTCGAGTCATATCATACTAAATCTGACCAAGATCGGGGTTCGCTAACACAAGTTTTAAAAGATATCCGTTCTATTGGTAGTGGCGTTAGTACCGATATAAATACATTCAAAAACGTTTTAGTTTCAGGGGGCGCTAGAACGCAAGGCCCTTGGGGCCAAATGGTTCTGGAAAAAATTTTAGAAAAGATGGAGTTTACTGAAGGAACTGAATACGAAAAACAAAAATCAATAAATACTGATGATGGACGTAAAATTCCAGATTGTATAGTTCATCTCCCAAATGACTCAGGTGATAGAAGAGATATTATTATTGATGCGAAAGTAAGTTTACAAGCATGGTCAGAGCATGAGGAAAATGACGACCCAATTGTAAAAAAGGATGCTCTGAAAAAACATATTCAATCTATTAAAAATCATATTCGAGATCTGGCTAGTCAGAATTATCAAAACTTACCGGGTGTAGAGAGCTTGGACTCAGTTATAATGTTTTCTCCAAACGAACAGGCAATTTTTGGATTAGGAAAAGATAGCAGAGACATTTTAGACTTAGCTTTTGACAAAAAAATTGTACCTGTTGGCCCAACTATGCTTTATTTTGTCTTGAAGTCCGTTGCTGACAATTGGAGCAAGTCAAAACAATCGAAAAATATGCAAGAGGTAATTAAGATTGCTAATTTAGCATGTTCACAAGCTACTGAAATTTATCATTCAGCTAAAAAATCAAAAGAAAATATTAGTAAAACTCTTGAAAATTTAGATGATGTATTGAATCAAATTCAAGACGGTAGGGGAAGTTTTTTAGGAAGAATACAAAGAATGACTAAATTAGGTGGATTAAATCCAAAGAATATACCCGAAGAAGCAGTCAAAAATATTGAAAATGCTGAAGTAAGCAAAATAACAAAATCAAAAAAGATCGACTAGTCTTTATTTTATTATAAATTTAAAATGGATTATATATTTTTAGATACAGAAAGTACAGGTGCATCAACCGCATGGGATCACATAACGGAGATAGCAATGGTCCGAACTGATACCAATCTAAATATAAAAGATACTTGGGAGATGAGATGTAGAATTAAGGACGGTGTTGTTCCAAATTTGGGAGCTCTTGAAGTTACAAAATTTACTGTAAAAGATTTGACTCAGTCAAATTATTCTCATCTACAAATGGTTGAGGCAGTAGAAAAAAAACTTAAAGAGTGGGGAAAAGTAGTAGTATTTGCATATAATGGTCAAAATTTTGATTATCCTCTTATTCAAAAGACTATGTATAAGAGTTTAAAGCCTCCTTACATTTTAAACACCGATGGAAATAAGCAAGGAGATATCCTTAATGTAATTAGAGCTGCTAAATTAATAAATTCTGATGTGATAGAAACTCCAATCTCAGACTCAGGAAATCCGGTATTTAAATTAGATAAACTAATGAAACACGAAGGAGCTCACGGAGCATTGGCAGACAGTCGCGCAATGTTATCTGTTGCACAAAAAGTTTATGAAAAATCTAATTCTGTTTGGAAATGTTCTCTACTAACTCTTAGTAGAGCTGATAGCACAGATGTCATCATTAAAAATAAAATGTTTTGTCAACTACAGTGGTTTTACGGAAGGCTTAGAAAATATTTAGTTCATCATTTTGTATTTCATCCAAAATTTGAGGCATGGAGTCAGTGTTGGGATTTGAGGTGGAAACCTGAAGATTATTTTAAACTAGACGATAAAAATTTAAAAAAAGCAATGACAAAATCTCCCAAAATTCTTCGTAGTTTTAAAACAAATAAAAGTGAGGTTATTTTGAACTACAAACATGTACTTGAAGAAAATCCTTATAAAGAAATTGGTATTGAAGAGTTAAAAAGAAGAGTAGAAGTTTTAAGTAATAATTTAGAGTTTAAGCAAAGAATTACCAAAATTCTAAAAGAAATATATAATGAAAAAATTTCCCTTGATAATGGAGTCGAAAAAAAACTTTATCCAGAGGAAATGCTTTACACTAATTTTGCAAAACATGAAGACACAACCCTGATGAAGATCTTTCATCAATGTAAATGGGAAGATAGGGTAGATTTAATTGATAAATTTAAAGAAGAAAGATTTTCTAAATTAGCAGAAAAATTAATATATGAAGAAAACCCCAGCGCACTTCCAGAAAGCAGAATTAGAAAGATAAAACGAGAAATAGCCGAGAGGATTTTTTCGACTGATAAACAAAACTGGACCACTCTACCTGAGTTTTATAGACAAATAGATGAGAAAAGAAGCAAGTACGAAAATGACGAGAAAAAAATGAAATTATTGGATGAATATGACAAATTTGCGCTATCAATAGAAAAAAAATATGAGACTGCTTAAGAAAAATTATAAACAGGTTTAAAGTAAAATTATTAGAAAGGTTGACATTTTTTGTGTAAATAATTATTCAATTTATATGGCAACTATTAAATCTACTGACAAAACATTTGATAAATTATTAAAAGAACATAAAAATCTCTATGTGGATTTTTGGGCCTCATGGTGTCGCTAGCCCCCTTATCTTTTTGATAGGGGGGTCTAGTGTCACAAAAAAATGTGGTCCATGCGTTCAACTAGCTCCGGTTTTAGAGGAAATTTCTTCTGAGTTGAAAGATGTTACTATTGCCAAACATAATGTGGAAGAAGAACCTAACGTCCCAGTCCAATTTTCAGTAACTGGAATTCCCCATTGCATCCTTTTTGTAAATGGAGAAAAAAAAGCTGTGAAAGTTGGAGCTACGAATAAAGCTGATGTGATAGCCTTTTTAGAGGCAAACAAAGCTACTTAATTTTTATTTAAAATATTTGCACAATTATATAAGCTGCCGAAGCAAACTATAAGCTTTTTTTCTTTAGTACTTATTTTTTTTAAAGCATCGGTAAAATTATAAGCTATCTCTGAATTAATTTTATTCTTAATGCAGGCCTTATGTAGTTCAATTGCAGAAACAGAACTTTTTTCATTTTCAATTGGCATAGTAACAACTTTTTGGAAAACATTTTTTAATTCTTTAATAAATAAATATGGTTCCTTGTTCTTAGTCATCGCAAAGATACCAAATTTAGGTAATTTAATGTTTTTAAGATAGTTATACAAATTTTTTGAATCAGCAGGTGAGTGGGCCCCATCGATCATTATAATTTCATTTCTATACAACTTTTTTTTGATTTTACCTTTTTTCAAATACTGAAATCTTCCAGGAAATGCTAGTTTAGGTAAAGTTTTTTTAATTACTTGTTTACTGATCTTCAAATCCAAGGCTATTTTAATAGCATGAGCGACATTGCTAAACATTCCTTTCGAAAACACATTCATGGAATTGAGTTTTATCTTTATTTTCTTATCTTGATAGTAATAAAATTTGTTTTTTTTGATTAATCTCCAAGAATCAGGATAACAAATTTTACTTTGATTTTTTTTTAAATGACCTTTAATTTTATTTAATACATAAGGCGTTTGTTGTGCTATATAGATGTTGCTAAACTGGCATAAATATCCCGTATCTTCTTTAATTATTTCATTAAGAGTTTTCTTTTTTAGAAAATTTTTATGTTGCAAATTAATATTTGTTACTACTTGTGCTATCGGAAAGTCAAACACGTTTACGGAGTCTTTTTTCCAAAGAGCCCCACATTCTGTTAAATGATAATCAACATTTAGTTTTGACGCGTTTAAGATATATATCAATGTATAGACCTCGAAAATTGTAAGAGGGATTTTTAATTTTTCAATTTTCTTTATCGTATTATCTATTTCTTTATATGTGAGATATCTATTTTTCATAAAAAAACGTTCTCTTATATCTTGAAGCGAGGGAGAGATATAGGCTGATACAGTTTGATTGTTAGCTTCTATAAAACTTTTTAGAGAAAATAGTGTTGTAAATTTTCCAGATTCGCCCAATATGTTTATTACGTTATTTAGTTTTTTTCAGGATGTCCTAATAAACTTAGAGCAGTTTTAATTCTTTTTAGACCAAATTTAATAGATTTATTAAAGAGTTTATGATTAGCTAACTGATTTAATTTTTTGCTGTAAAGATTGGTCGACTTTAACATTCGTCCCATTTTTAGCCTGAGCCTGGCCCTTTTTCAACAAAACTTTTGTAAGAGTAACAATTTTGTTCTTCACCTCTAACCTCGATGAAAAACAACCATCTATCATTCCATGTTTTTCTAAAAACGCTCCTTCTCCAAAGTCAGAAGGCATTTCTGTGTTATCTGATGATCTTACACTTGCACTAACACGCTTTCCAGAGAACAATTGATTTGTACTCTTGGGACTTTCTGAGAATAAAAAATCATTAGCAAAAACATTTACGAAAGTTCCACCAGTTATCTTAGAGCCGAGGATACCTATATTAACAATACCTTTTTTTTTCAACATTGAATGAACCATTTGACAGACACTCATAGATTTTAAGGAGTGAATATTTCCGTAAACCGACATTCCTCCGCTTTGATAAATGCTTAAAAATAATTCTATTTTATTCTCGATTGCAAATTGAGCTGCTGATAAGAAGTGCTCATTTTCTCGTTGCGAATACGCAGCCCCGCCGAAGGCGAAGTTATACCCTACAGCTACAGTTTTGATTCCTCCAACTTTGCCATGGGCAATAAGTAATGCACTTTGTTGGCCCGTTTTTTTTTGATATCCTTTATATTTGTCAATATATTTAGTTCCATTTATTTCCATCTGCAAAGGATCTGGCGAACTCCAAGACGGACATTCGATTATTTCGAAGTCTCCATTATCAAAGAGCAAATTTTTAAACCGAATCTTTGGATCTAGATCAAAATGGTATGAACATGTGCAGATATTGAATCTTTTTTTTAAATCTTCTTTCAATTCCATTTTATTACATTCTGGGCAATTTACCCACAAGCTTTTTTCTTGATCCTTTTTTGAAGGGCGATTTTTTTTAAATTGGTCTTTTGTTTTTTGAACAAAACTTAAGATTTGATTTTTTATCCAATTCATTAAAGTTCTTTTACAAAATTTTTAGTAATTTTTCCAATATTTTCTGGCAATTTTTTGTCATTTAAATTTTTTTCTATAAAATCTACGAAAGCTGTGCCTACAATAACTCCTTGGATATCAATAGAAGAAATGTTTTTAGCATCATCAGGTGTTTTTATACCAAATCCAGAACAAATAGGTATTTTACTAAATTTTTTTATTTTATTTACAAGATTTTTAACATCATTTAAATTAGCAGATTTAACTCCAGTAGTACCTGAATAGTTTAAACAGTAAATATAACCAGTTCCTATATCACAAATTTTTTTTAATCTTTCTTCAGGAGTCGTCGGGGCAATTAATTTTATTAAAGCAATATTTTCTTTATTTAGGCTTTCTCTAAGAACTTGTTCTTCTTTAAGCTCATGAGGGGCATCCACAACTAAAACCCCATCAACATCAATTTTTTTAATCTCTTTTACAAAATTAGTAATAGAAAACATGAAAAGATTTGAAATATAACCCATTAGAATAATACCAACATCATTATTATAATTTCTTACTTCCTTAGCTAAATTAATAACATCTTTTAGAGAAGACCCATTGGCAATAACTCGATCCTGAGCTGCTTTGATTACTGGGCCCTCAGAACTTGCCTCACTTGTGCTATAACCAATTTCAACAACTGAAGTTCCGTTATCTATTGACTGCTTAATTATTTCTAGGCTTTTTTCATAGGTAGGGTGGCAGCCAACAAAATAAGCTATAAATTTTGTCCTAGGTTCTTGGCTTGAAAATATCTTTTTTAATCTATCACTCAAAATCTTTTCCTCTAAATTTTTGAATTTGACTTAAATCTTTTTCACCCCTACCACATAGACTTGTTACAATGACATAATCTTTGGGTTTACCTTTTGCCCTTTTAATAGTTTCACAAACTGCAGCCATTGGTTCCAACGCTGAACAAATTCCTTCAGTTTGAGCTACCAATTTATAAGTATCTAAAATCTCTTCATCTGTTGCAAAAGTATATTCCGCCCTTTTAATATCTTTTAAATAACTATGCTGGGGTCCGACAGCAAAGTAATTTATTCCACTAGGCAAATCCTTAGTTTGCTTTGCTATGGCACCATCTTTGGATTGAATCATATATGTTTTCATTCCCTGCATGATTCCAATTGTACCTTTGCTTAAAGCTGCGCTTGTTTCACCTTCAACACCTACTAGTTTGACTTGTTTATCATCTAGAAATTCATGAAATGCGCCAAGGCTGTTGCTGCCAGCTCCTAGACAGCAGCAGATCTCATCAGGCAATTTTTTTTCAAGTTCTAAACATTGTTCTCTTATTTCTTTACCAATTATACTTTGGGCGTACTGAACAATTCGAGGTATTGGCGCGCTTGCCACTGTCGACCCACACAAATAATAAGCATCTGGATCGTTAGCCCACAGTTTCAAAGTGTGTGTAATTGCTTCTTTTAACGAACCATCTACTATTTCTAATTTTGCGCCGTAGTGTTTTGCCTTGATAATATTTGTATTTACTTTGTCGACATCTGTTTGACCCATTACACCTAGGATAGGTAATGAAAACTTACTACAAGTTGCTGCAGCAGCAGAAAAATGCGCGCCTGCACCACTTTCCACTAATACTCGTTTTTTTTTCATTCTTAACGCCAGTAAAGTCTGAAATAAACAATTCGTGACCTTATGCGATCCAGTATGATTTAAGTGTTCAGATTTAAAATATATCTTAGCACCACCAATTTTTTTAGTGAGGTTTTCTGCAAAATATAGAGGGCTAGGACGACCTATCCAGTGCTTACAATAATAATGAAATTTATCTATAAATTCTTTATCTTTTATAGCATCTTCAAAAGCTTTTTGAAGATTCAGAAGAACTGGCATTAATGTTTCCCCCACAGCGAATCCACCTCTGGCGTTTTCACCCTCACCGTAGTAACCCATTTCATCAGGTCCATTTCTTAAAGAATTTTTAATTTTTTCTTTGCTCATAAATTTTTAAAAATCTATTATAGCGATTTTATTAGCTTTTGAATATTTTTTTTAACCGATCCGCGAGTTACGCTTCTGCCGATGACGATCCAATCCGATTTTACTTTTTTACTTTCCATAGAGCGTTTTTGACCATAGTTTTTTTTCCCTATCTGCACTCCTGGAGTAATGATTTCCTTTTTAAAAATTTTTCTTACAATATTCACTTCAAATGGGCTACATACTAAAGCATCCAAACCTGCTTGTTTGGCTA
>MDTB01242431.1_pt1 | contig 12467 bp, 35 predicted proteins | sample 811161 | NCBI WGS metagenome assembly MDTB01 (sample SAMN05326650, study PRJNA326480) | marine metagenome | isolation source: seawater | place: Mediterranean Sea | collected 2009 | reverse complement strand
TGGAATGAGAAGCATAACATTAAGTTTTTCCGCTTATCTTCACAGATTGTTTCGTGGGCTTCCGAATACCTACTACCCTCCCTCCCGGACTACTCCCAGATCGAAGAAGTCCTCTTCGAGTGTGGGCTATACATAGAAGAACATGGTATGCGTGTTACTACGCATCCAGATCACTTCGTCAAGCTTGCATCCCCAAAGGAGGATGTTGTGCGTAATGCTATACGTGATCTGGAGATACATGGTGAATTATTCGATCTCCTATGCTTGCCACGTACACACTATGCAAAGATCAACATACATGTAGGCGCAGCATACGGAGACAAAGCCTCAGCTTTGGATACCTTTTGCAAAAATTTCCATCGTTTAAGTGATGCGGTCAAGTCACGTCTTACAATTGAGAATGATGATCGACCATCACTTTATTCCGCTCATGACCTATATGAGTCCGTATACAAGCGTCTAGGTACGCCAATAGTCTTTGACTATCATCATCACAAGTTTAATACCGGTTCTCTTACAGAGAAGGAAGCATTGGAGCTTTCTCTATCTACGTGGGGCGATGTTACTCCAGTGACACACTACTCTCAATCCAGATCCATCGAGCACGATGATCCAAAGATCAAGGCCAATGCACACTCCGATAGCTATTGGGAGCCTGTAGAGCTATATGGCCACGATTTTGATGTAATGCTTGAGTGTAAGCACAAGGAAATCGGCCTTTTCAAGATGCGAGAGTTACTTTCAGAAAAAAATAAAAAAAATTCTTGACAAACTTTTGAAACAGGTTAGTGGATAATATAAGCAAAATGGAGGAAGCAAATGAAAGACTTGCTAAAACAAATAAAAGAGATAGCTGAGATAAACAGTGGTGGTGATTGGGATTTTCCTGTTCACCAAGCCGAGTGGCGATATATTGCAGACTTGATAAAAAAACACATGGAGGATAAATAATATGGCTTATATAAAACCAAATATGAACGTGTTCTTTGCCAACAATGGCAAGCCCATTACAGCGGTAGTGGAAAAAATATCTTTTAGAAGATATAGAGCGATGGTAGCAGACAAGGAGACTGGTAAAAAGAGGTCAAAGATGAAGTCAATGCCCTTTGCTTGTTGCAAGGTGATACTGTCCTCCGACCCCTCCGTACTGGTAGGTGAACAATTCCTCATAGCGGGATATAAACTACAGAACGTGGTTATGAAAAACGAACGGATGCTTACTTTCAAAAGCGATTATGTTGCGGAGTACGCTAAAGAAGGTCACAATGAGTGGGTAAGGAGAATTATAGATGAAAGTAGGTGAAGCAGTGCAAGAGAAGCACCAAGATAAAAAAATAGGTATTGTCTTGAACGTTAGCTATTCAAAGCTTTATGCTTGGAACCATATAATAATTTTATGGAGCAACGGTAGAAAAGAAATGCTCCCAGAGCATCGTGTATTGAGGTTATCATGCGAATAGGTGATTTAATAAGAGTGCGCCACTTTGGTAGCGGTGAGAATGGAAAGATTGGGATACTGGTGAATATTCACCTCCCTGTTGGCCACGTAGCTTGTTATGTTGTTCGTATCCCAAACTTAAGCTACGAACTAGGCTTGTCAAGAGAACAATGCGAGGCGATCAGTGAAAGTCGGTGATTTAGTTAGATCACTGCTCTCGCCCCGATCCCTAGGAGTGGTTCTGGCGGGTCTGGATGACTTGTATGTAGAGGATTGTGTGGTTCATTGGTTTGATGACAACGATTGGACTTGGGAGCTTGCCAGAGAATTGGAAGTGATCAATGAAAGTAGGTGATTTATTTATGGATGGTGATGGTAGGATGGGTGTGGTGGTGGTGGTTTTGGAGTCTATAGAGGATAAGAAGGGTGCAAAGCAACACGCATCCATAGGATATTTCTTTGAAAGTAAACAGGAAATAATAGTATTTAAAAGTGAAGTGTACATAATAGGAGAAGAATAAAATGGCGCATATATTTTGGAATAAAGGCGAGAAGGCCGATAAAAAAGAAGCAATTGATGCTCTGATGAGAGAGCTTGTAAAGATTACAGACACCACGTTTACAGTTAAAGCAGAATCCGATGATGCGGGTTCTCACTTGGTGGCTTACATTGAAAGAACCGATGATGACGAAATACCAGACAAGAAGGATCTACCAGAGAAGTTTTTGGGGTGGAGACTCTTGGTTGTACATGTGCACGAAGGTTTCATAACTTACGTTATGAATGGAAAAAGATATGACCAATAGGTATAACTTGGAAGTTGGCGACTTGCTTCTAAGGGGCACCGAGATAGGAGTAATTAAATCCATATTGGAGACACCTTACGGTCTTCTTTTCTCGATATATTGGACTTGGGCAACCGATGAGTCCGATGGTGTAGTACAAATACCAGAAGGTATGTTGTGTGATGCTTTCTTTAAGAGGTTTAAACTTATAAAGGGAATTGCAATATGAATCTTGGTGATCTGGTTGAGCGAATAACGACAGGAAAATTGGGTATAATAACTAAAGTTATCAAAATGAACAAAGATATATACTATTGGGTATACACTGATGATTATGGTAAATTCGATCATATTATACTTCATAGCAAGGCAATCAGAAAATATGATTTTTTTTCTTGACAAACTCTGAGAACATGTTAGTGGATAATATAAGCAATTTGGAGACAATATGAAAGTTGGTGATTATGTATGTTATTCTGTACGGAGTGGTGAAAATCTAGCTACAATCGGCTATATATCGAGTATAGATGACCGCAGTGGTAATATTTATGTAATATGGTTCAACCCTGAGTGTAAAGAATGGGATGAAGGCTATTATGAACCGTGGTATATCCGATCCATGGGAGGCAATCATTATGAAAGTAGGTGATTTAGTGACTTTGGTAAATAATCACGATAAAACACCAGTGGGTATTGTGATTCGTGTTAGAAAGCCCTTGAAAAAAGGTGGCCAATGGTATTATCTTGTCAAGTGGGCCAATGATAAAATGGATTTTTGCTATTGCAGCAGTGGTATTATAAGGAAATTGATATGAAAGTAGGCGATTTAGTGGTGTTCCGAAAAAAGGTTTGCATAGTAGATCAAGAGGTTCAACCTTATATATGGTGGATTTCTTTACTCCTACCAGAAGGGGTGCGCTTGGTGGTGCATAAAAAAGCAGTGAGGTTGTTAGATGAAAGTAGGTGATTTAGTAAAGCACCCGGAAGGTATGATAAGTGTCTGCCCCACTACCTACTCCCTAGGGGTGGTGCTGGAGATTGGAGATTACTTCTACGGTCAGGGTACACTGGTTGCGTGGCTCCTAGGTAGTACTGGAACGTATATGTATCCATCAATACAATTGGAGGTAGTGCATGAAGGTAGGTGATCTGGTGACGTGTATATATGAAGAGGATATAGGTATCATATTGGCTTACTTAGGTAGAAGAAGGTATCTTGTGTATTGGGCCGATGGATCTAAAACTAGCTATTGGGCCGAGGGATTGGAGGTGATAAGTGAAAGTAGGTGATTTAGTAATAGCATTAGATGCTGATAGAGGAATAGGAGTAATTAAGGGTATTAAACAAGACCACAAAGGTATGAACATATCGGTTGTGTTTATATCCGATAAAGATTATCCTCATGGATATTCTATGGCCTATAGGCCAATTAACTTGCAAATAGTGGAGGCAAAATGAAATATAAAATTGGAGATTTAGTGGTATTATCGTCTGCGGGTAGAAAAAATAATCACAATCCACGCTTCACCAGAAGCGGCTTTGGTATTATAACATACTATCATTGTTTCGATAAGTTCCCTATACATATAAAATGGTTCACTGAGGGAAAAATGAATAGTTTCTCAGCCAAAGAGTATGAGATAAAGAAGCTTAAACCTACAAAATCAAAATAAAAACAAAAAAATGTTTGACAAACTTTCAAAACAGATTACATTACTAACATCCCTCAAACAACGGAGAACAAAATGAGGATTCATGAAGAAACAAACTACGGTCGTTCTGAATCAACTTGTGGATACTGCCGACAAAAAGGTCACAACCAATACAATTGCCCAAAAGTCAAAGAAGATTGGGCCTTCTTTTCAAAGCTGCAAATCCCATCAAGCGGAGGAAAAGCCATAATGAGGGGATGGTATAGATACCCCTCTCAATGGGGAGCTTGGTATGAGCATTGTGAAAACACCTATTCTGAGATTACAAGAAGAGAAAAAGCTGCTACTACCCTACAGGGTAAGCCAAAGAGAGCACAAAGAACTTGCGGCTTTTGTGGCTCCAAGAATCACACTCGAAGGAATTGCACCAAAATGGCTATGTTCCTCAAGGATTGCCACGAAGCTAACATAAAATGGCGTAAAGCCGCATATAAGGAGCTTGTACAGCTAAATGGTATATCCGTAGGAGCAGCCGTTGTAGTCTCAGAGAAAGATAGGTGGCACTCAACAGGCTCGGCTCTAAAAGAACACAACGGTATCATAACTTCGATCAATTGGGATAAAATCAATGTTTTCACCGCTTTGGATAAAATGCATGATGATGCATATAGTCCTATTCAAATAAAGGTTTTACTCTCTAGTGGTCAATCTGTCTGGATAAATGATAAACTTGATAGCTTTGCTTGTCTAGGAGAAGCGGCCAGAGCAAGAGTTTGGGGAAACTGCCATAGTTTGAAAAGCATTGTTGCTCCCTCAAAAACTCCTTTACAAGAAGATTGGGTCACCGGATATAAAGAGTCTTTTAAGACTCTTGTGAAAAAACGTTCTCTGGAGCAGCTTGAAAATGGTATGCCGAGTTCATACAACCAACCAGACCTTATTGCTCATATTAAAGGTTGGAAGTAGATTATCAATTTATTTTATTTTTTTTCTTGACAAACTAGGTCGAATCCTATAATAGTATTGTATCACCAACGGAGAACAAAAATGAACTCATCTTAAAAAACTTTCTCAAAAAAAACTTTAAAAAAAACTTGACAACCTTTTCAAAACTAATTATTATATACAAGTCACTTCGACTTAAAACTTAAAATACAACATAGGAGCCTTTATCATGGCTATTGACTTTAAAACATTTAACTCTATCGTATCACATCTTATCGCTTCACGTTTCCCCATCCTCTTAAGAGGTCGTCATGGTATTGGCAAGTCCACACTTGTCTACCAACTTGCAAAAGAGCAAGGTCTACCAATTGTCGAGCGTCGTGCTTCTCAGATGACTGAGGGTGACTTGCTTGGACTTCCAAAGATTGTAAAGGGTGTTACAAGCTTTTGTGCTCCTGATTGGCTCAATGAAGCTTGCAAAAAGCCTGTTGCTCTTTTCCTCGACGAAGTAGACCGAGCTACCATGGAAGTTCGCCAAGGTATCTTTGAGCTTTGCGATAGCCGCAAAATTGCAGGTCACACTTTGCATCCCGATACGCTTATCTTTGCTGCTGTAAATGGTGGGCAACATGGTGCTCAATACCAAGTAGGCGAAATGGATCCAGCAGAGCTTGATCGCTATACCGTCTTTGACGTAGAACCTACGGTAGAAGATTGGCTTGATTGGGCCAAAGGCAACGTATCAGTTGAGGTTTGGGATTTCATCAACCAAAACCACAATCATCTTGAACACAACGATGAATACGAACCTAACAAGGTTTATCCTTCACGTCGATCTTGGCAGCGTTTGTCCGATTGTCTTTCCAAAATTAATGGTACTATCGAATATAACACTACAACTTTCCATCTTGCAACTGGCTTTATTGGATTTGAAGGTGCTGTAGCTTTCAATGACTTCCTCAAAAACTATGAACGTCAAGTTACAGTCGAAATGATTATTGATGAAGGTCGTCTGGATCTTACTAAAGATTGGGTAATTAACGATCACAATGCTATGGTCGAGAAGATGAAAGCAAAAGATATCTTCTCAAGTCGTCTTGAAGATAATCAAATCGAGAATCTTGCAAGATACTTTGTATCTCTTCCATCCGAGATTGTAATGGTTCTCTGGCAAGCCTTGGCTCAAACTGATGAGTCTACCTACAATATTGCGAAGCTTTGGGCAACAACTGTAGATGGTGTACTTATCCAAGACTTCGTTGTTGGTATCTTAAACGCTAAATAACCCATGACTCTACACTTCTTGGGGGGTATACCTCCCCCCAACCATAGGAGAATAAAAATGATCGAATTAAAGCGAAAAAAACGCAATAGGAAAAAGCGAGTTTTACAAAAGCCAAAAGAGCGCAATTGGATCGCACAAAAAGCCTTCACCAGAACAGGTGCGGGATCTCACAAAGACAAAAGAAAGGAAGCCTCTAAAAGAGCTTGCCGAGGAAAGATAGATGAGGATTAGAAAAGGAAAATATAAAGTGGCAACACCTTGTAGTAGTACTACTGAAAAGCAGGGAAGCTATGGTTATTCGTTTCCTTTCATGGTGCATAGAGAGGAAGAATGTAAGCTTTGGAGAATATCCCATATAGCTACTGGATTCAATATAACCTCTAACGTGCGTACTGTAAAGCAAGCAAGGGCCGTAGTTGAAAAACTTAAGCAATATCCTATATTTTTGATGCCCACAATTGAAACTTGGAAAAAAGCAAAGAACAGAATGAAAGAACAACAACCAGAACAATATAACAAAATGTTAGATATAGTACATCTAAGGGATGAAAAATAATGAGTAACGAAGTAACAATTAAAATAAACGTATCGGATTCTTTATTATCAAAGATAATAAGTTTACTAAGTGTACCTACACCGACCCAAAATCAAATGGATCTACCCATGGCACTTTTGGGAGCGTTGGCACAACCACCCCCAAAGGCAGAGGCTCCACCAAAAGAGAAGGCCAAAGTAGGTTTTAAGATAAAATAATATTTTTTCTTGACAACTTAAGTTAAACAGGATATTAGTATATATCACCTCAATAAAGGAGTATTTTCAATGAGTGATAAAAAACCAAAGTTTGATTTAAACAAGCATACTTTTCGCTTGTTACAGCAAGAACCTTTCTTCGCTGCCCTATCCAGAAGGATACATAAGTATCCCACCAATGCAATTCCTACAGCGGGAGTTTGTATCAACAAAGAGACTGCCCAATTCGAAATGGTATACAATCCAGAGTTCATGGAAGGTCTTCCAGACAATCAAAAGCTTGGAGTGTTGATGCATGAGTTCTACCATGTTATCTTCGAGCACTTGACCACAAGACTTCCAGAAGGAGGTATGTCTATGCTTTGGAACGTGGCCACTGATTTAGCTATCAATAGTCACTTGATGGATAAGCTACCAGAGCAAGGCTGTTTTCCATCCAAAGTGGGTACGCCCTTTGAGAAGTATCCAGTAGGTCTTTCATCAGAAGCATACTATAAAATGCTCCAAGATGATGAGCAATTCAAGCCCAAAGATCAAGATGGTCAAGGTGGTCAAGGTGGTCAAGATGGCGACCAAGATGGCCAAGGCCAAAGCCAAGGTTCTGGAGGCTTGGAAGACTATAACATGGATGACCACAACGGTTGGGGCGATGTTGATGCCGAGACAAGAGCAATGGCCAAAGAACGTCTTAAGGATGCAGTCGAGAAAGCTGCCAAAGAAGCTGCTTCTGGTAAAGGTTGGGGAACTGTATCTGCACGAACTAGAAAACAAATTATGGATATGGTTAGCCCTAAAGTTTGTTGGCGTAAAGTATTGAGATACTTTATAAAGACTTCACAACGCTCCAATAAACGTTCTACAGTTCGCAAGATAAACAAGCGTTTCCCCTATATTCATGCTGGTAAGAAGGTCACGAGACAAGCAAAGATAGCTATCTCTATCGATCAATCGGGTAGTGTATCCGATGGTATGTTAGCTGCTTTCTTTGCTGAATTAAACACTTTGTCAAAGTTAGCTGAGTTTACGGTTATACCGTTCGATACCGAGGTTGATGAAAGCAAAGTGTACGTCTGGAAGAAAGGAGAGAAAAGAACGTGGGAACGTGTTCTTTGTGGAGGTACGTGTTTCAATGCACCTACCAAGTATGTAAACTCTAAGAGTTTTGATGGTCACATTATCCTAACGGATATGGAAGCCCCCAAACCCGTAAAGTCCAATTGCCAGAGATTATGGATGACTGATGAAAACGGCAAAAGTAACCCCTATTTTAACACCAAAGAGCGAGTGATCGCTATAGATTCAAAATAACAAAGGAGCATGTATGAAATACATATATGATGTAGTGCTGCACAATGCAGCAGAAGTAACAATCTCAAAGGCTTGCATATTAGCCGATATAATCGAGGAACATATCGATGATGACAATTGTCACGTTCAAGCGGTGGGGCTTGGAAATACTCCCACCGAGGTGAAAATTACGATCGAGACAATATTTAAGTTAGACGACCTGTTTAATGTTATCTACGATAACCGTAAACGTTTAAACTATAAAGATTTTTCAATCTATTATAGCGAGGGGTATGAAAACGTGGCCAAGTTCGGGTATGGAGCTTAGACCCACTACCCTTCGGGGGTAGTACCCTACCCCCCAACTGGAGTTAATTTTTGAAGGTAGGTTCGCTAGCATTTCTGAAAGACACGCTCACCAATGAAAATTGGTACACGCTTTATTGCTTTAAGCATGTTGCTAGAGAAGTGGTCGTGATCATGGGAACCTACGAGATATATGATGGTGGTCATATAATAAGCTTTACAAGCTTGGTAACAGGCGAAGAGCATTGGATGCAACAAGATGAGTTTGAGGAATGTTTTGACGTTATATGTACGGAGGTAAACGATGAGCAAAACAAGTGATATAATAGAGGGTGTAAGCGAAGCAATTCGATTCATCCAGAACAATTGGATAAGTGACAATTCTCCCGTATGGAGCGGGGATATACATGATTTCATGGCGAACGTGATACATGAAGATGTATCCATCTTTGATGTCATGCACCTGTTTGCGGCTCTCTCTAAAGGAGAGCCGATAGATGGGATTGAGTCGGTTATTGTTATTCCCCATAGGGGAAAAGCTCAATCGGTGGAGATCCGTAGGAAGGTCTTGACACCACAAGAGAAAAACCCCTAGCAATAAGTGTGCCAAAAAAATTTGCCATAACTTTTACTAGGCTTTTGCAAGCTCCTTTGGAGCTTGACCCTCCGAGATCCCACCTTAAACCTCCAATCTCCTATCTATTTCAATTATTTTTTTGACAACTCTTTCAAACCGGTTACATTACTAACAACACCAACAAAGGAGGCTTCACAATGAAAGCAACATTTAAAGACTTCGGCTTGCAAACTGCAACTCGAAAAGCTGACTCTCTTAGAGAGAAGCACCCCGACTCAATCATCTTTGTAATCTACGATTATGAAGACCAACAGCATGATGCTGTTACCGAGCAGCAATTAGAGGAACTCTATATCATGGATTGGGACTTCACAATCATATATGAGCTTTAAACTACGTTTACAATTTTTTTCAACTATTTTCTTGACAAGTTCTGAAAACTGGTTACATTACTATTACAACAACTGGAGGATTCCATGAAAGGAACACTTAAAGCCGCCATCCATAAAGGCAAAAAGATGAAAGAGCAAAATCCCGACGCCATCATTTTTGTGATCTATGATTTTGAAACCCAAGAGTGTGATGCTTTGACCCATGAGCAATTGGTGGAAATCGAATTCGAAAGACGCTTTGTAATCAAATGCGAGCTTTAAACTATAGTTTACAACTTTTTTCAACTATTTTCTTGACAATTCTTTCAAACCGATTACATTACTATCACAACATCAACAACGGAGTCACAATGACTAAGTACAGCAAAACCCCCCAACAGCTTCAGAAGGAGCGAACTCTTATTTATTCCTCTGGAGATTATCCAACCCTCCCGATCCAAACCATTAAAAAAGATGGTCGTGTCATAGACACTGGTATGAACTTTGTTTGCCACTTTGCCGATGGTTCCGATCCCATCCCTTGTCGCAAACTCAAAGATGCCCTACTTTACGTCAATCTTGTCTCAATTGACAAGATGCCTCAAGATTATCAAAACCGCTTTCAATAGGAGATAACATGGAAGCCACACAAAACCTACCTTTAACGTCTACTTTTGCCGAGAGTCTCGCTATACATACAGCTTTGTTAGAAGCTTGCAAGATTCTTGATAATCCCGATGCCGACGATCTTTCAAAGATTATGGCCGAGAACACAATCAATATGATAATGAACGCAACGGATATAGCAGAAGCATGATAGCCTACTTCATATTCCATCTAAGCATAGCTATGCTTATCCTTTCAATCCCTTATATTCGGAGAACAAAATGAAAACAACACCTTTAATCCTTATCATCATGGCTCTTTGCTCTGCAAAGGTACTTAACCACTTTGAACAAAACACCGAGCCGACCGCTATTGTTGTGGCGGTTCCAGAAGAAGCTACCGTACAATTCGTTCCAGAAGGAGAATAACATGACTTTTCATGAGATACAGAAGATCAAAGATAAACAACTTCTTAATAGCTTGAAACTGCATTATATAGAACTTGCCGCTAAATGCAGAGATAAGACAAGCAGCAAATACACCGATACATGCGACAAAGTCGATTGGATTCATTGGAGGATCAAAGAGATTGGATAAATACACCAACAATCCATACTACACAATCATAGCTGACAAGCTATATTTTCGAACCAGAGGCGGCAAACTTATATATTGTCGCAATACAACCCTTGCAGACTACGAATATAACAGGAGAACACAATGAACGATTTTAGAGCGATAGCAATTGCGGAAGGTTTCGAGGAACCCGATACAGTACAGGAAATAGTAACTGCGTGGCAGTACCTTATAGATACAGGACTTGCATGGCGATTGCAAGGATTCTTCGGTAGAACCGCACAAAGACTTATCAATGAAGGTGTTTGTAGGAGAGCAAAATGAGTTTTCCAATGAAAACAGTAACGATCAGAACGAGACAAAACGATGGTAAAGTCATGAAAAAGACCACCGTACCGCAAAAGATCCCAAAGAAGATGACAACTTTCCATTATGAAGGAGATAAAGGTGGGCAATAATCCACCTTAAACCTCCAATCTCCTATCAATTTCAATTATTTTTTTGACAATCTTACACAATCGGTTACATTATAAACACCTACCAAGGAGAACAAAAAATGAACAGAAGAACACAAACAATCAAAGCTATTGTGCAAAGCCGATTCCTACCTAACTTCTTTTATGATTTACAAGAGGCTAAGGAGTACTTTAATAAGTACGCCAAAAAGCCGCTCCCCTTCTTTATCTATCTGGTCGAAACACAAGGAGACAAACCCGTATACTCGGTTATAGATAGCGATCTATACAACTGCATGGGCGAGGATCCAGAAGGTGATAACATGAAAGTCCTAGCTTTTGGATAACGGACACTTTTTGTCCTTGACTTTTTTTACCAATCGGTTACATTACTTATACCTCATAAACAATCGGAGAACAAAATGGATTACACTTTTCCCGCTGCTTTAGAACCTTTTATGATATTATATCATAATAACCTCATTACACAATCAAACCCCTTGTGGGAGCCTTTAAATAACATGGTTATTTTCAAAAGCGATCTGGATGACTTTTATTGGTATCTTGATGGTGCAACTGATGAAGCTTGGATAAAGCATATCTCTCAGTGCATAGAGGATACCAAAGCAGAACTTGACAAAATGATTACAACTTTCCTTTCCACCAACAAAATGGGACAATAACATGACACTACAAGACAAACGAACAGAGATTACAGAATACGCTATGGAACGCATCGAGGATGCATACAATTACGATCCATCAAGCATTGAGGATATAAGCGATCTTCATCATGAGATTTTCAATACCGATTATTATATCGTCGGTCGCTATCAAGCAAAACAATGGCTTGGAGAAGATACCTTCGATTGCATCGGAACTGTTCGAGACTACGAAGAAGATAACTTTGGTCAATTGACAACCGATATATCGGAACCAGAACGGGTTGTGAATATGTATACATATATCATTGGAGAAGAGATTCTTGCTGAGGCTGTAGAGCGATTCTTGGAGAATCAAGTTTCAAGCTAGCTTTTCATATCTATTTCAATTATTTTTTTGACAATACTTTAGAATCGGTTACATTACTTATACCTCATAAACAATTGGAGAACCAATGAGAACAATAAATGTAAATGACGTTATTTCCTACGGTGATAAAATCATCGGTCGAGTCACCAACGTATCTAATGATACGGAGCTTTACGGAGCACCTTATGCAACGATCTTCTGTATTCATCATGAGAACAAAAAGCTCATAGGAAGCGAGATTGATTATATGCAAAAGCTTCTTCTTAGAAGGTGGATACATTGCGATCCCTTTGATACTCCAACAGAAGAATCCAAAGCAGCTTCTTGGGATAGTTTCAACTCCCTTGCAAAGCTTACTTATGACGCTCTGGACTCCGAGGATACAGCTTTAGTCGAG
>MDTB01180899.1_pt1 | contig 12469 bp, 11 predicted proteins | sample 811161 | NCBI WGS metagenome assembly MDTB01 (sample SAMN05326650, study PRJNA326480) | marine metagenome | isolation source: seawater | place: Mediterranean Sea | collected 2009 | reverse complement strand
TTCATTAAAAATACTATTATTAATTATGGCATCCCATCTATCTAATGTTATATGCGTTCTGTGATCGCTTGACCATAGAAAAATAAGATCTCTCCAATCTTTTTCTTTAATAAAATTAATATCTTTTTTATATTTATTATAAATACCATAACAAACTGAATTTAGAAGGCTGTCATTTCTTCCAGTTACTGCCCATCTTGCAAGATTGTATTTTTTTTGCTTCTTAACTGGTACAGGATAAGATAAGGATTCAATTACTAAATGTTCGCAATCTCTGTTTGACCATTTTTTACAAATATCTCGAGGTAACATTACTTCGTGGTTTTCGATTTGTTTCACAACTTCAAGAATTTTTTCTATATTTTTCCATTCATCTTCATCGATAGAAGCCTCTTCAGCAAAACGTCCCGGTCTGAAATTAAATACCTCCGCGTCATTACAATAAATTGCTGTAGCCACTTTAGAGTATTTGGAAATACTTTTTTCTAAATAAGCTGAATATTCTTTAATGTCTAGGTCAGAATGAGCAACTCTTTGAAATTTTTGAAAGAGAATTGAGTCTGTAGGCAATAACTTTATTAGTTCTTTATTGGAATTGCCTACAGCATACTTGGTACTAAAAAATAATTCTTTTTCTAGATTCATACTCAATGATAAATTGTCACCGTCCATAATAATGTTTTTATAGCCAATGTCTTGATAAGTTTCAGCGATGCCATTTGAAAATGCCATTTCATTAACCAATACTGTCTCAGGTATTGTATTTAAAATATTTTGATAGCAATCGATACCTATCTCATGATTTTTTAAATTTACTTCAAAAGGAACAAGAGGACCTATAACTTGACAGTATCCACTTGAAATCAATTCAACTTGATTTTTGTCTATTAGAAGTTTGAGTAATTTAATCCAATTTGGAGATAGTGTATTTATTCGCTCTAATGTCCATCCAGATAACTCAATACCTAGCTTAATGTTATTTTGTGAGAATGTTTTAAGTAGTGGAAAATAGCATTTATCTATTAATTCTTGATGCTGGTGGTATTCAATAGATGAAAATGCTAAATTTAAATGGAAGAGGAAGAATGATTTATTTTTTTTATCCAATTTAATAAGAGCTTGTTACGATAACCCTCTCCTTTTATTAGTTAAGATTACTATCTAACAGATTGTTAAGATCTTTTATACCAGAGCCTATATCAGAAGATTCTACATTAATATTAGGTACATATGAAGATGCATGTTCATTCATTTTTATAAATTTAGTATCATCAATATCTTTATAATATCCAATAATATTTACGAATTTTTCACCCATATATTGGGAAGCAAAATCTTTTATTATTTTAAATTCACTTATGTCATGCTTATAGTTTGCAATTACGACTGATGGCACCCCGATTTTAAAAAGCTCTTGTAATGTAACCCCAACTGCTGTTATTACATATTTGCTTTTGCTAAATAATTCATAAATATTTTTTGGATTAATAATCACATCTTCTTCATCAAGATAATCAAATATTTTTGATATCTTATGATGATAGTATGGCCCTATTATTACTTTTGTATTTCTAATTTTGCCAGTCCTTTTAAGCTTCTTTAGAACCGCTAATGTTAAATTATTAGGATCTTCTCCTCCGAAAGAGATCAGCTTATATTTTTTAGGCGTCCATATAAAATTATTTATTATTGGATTTAAAATTATGTATTTATAGCCTGAACATTCTAATGATTCTTTTTTTATAAAGTTTAAATTGCTGCTGTAATAAGAAGGAGTTATTAAAAGTGATGCATCATTGCTAATTTTAGAATTATTATCTATTAAAATTAATTTATTAAAGCATTCTCTCAACAGCTTTAATAAATCCTCTCTTGGTTTTTTTGAATCAATAATAAAATATTCAAAGAAAAATTCATCTTTAATTTTATCTAAAGAAGAGCATTTGATGTTTTCTTGAGTATAAAATGAATATTGAGTTTTATTCTCAAAAAGACATATATAATTTTCACTCAATTTTAATGTCCTTATGAGATTAGCTATCCTACGAAGATGTCCTGAACCTATTCCTTCGCCACCTTCTGCATATAGAAGGTATTTCATTTATTCAATTATTTCCTTCCTGGTCTTTAATAACGGTCTAAGTCCGTCAGAGGGATCGGCGCGCCATGAAGACTCGATAAACTCTACTTCTGATAATTTTTTAATTCCAGAGCCATTTATTGAATCAATTTTTTTTACAAATTTGATTAATTCTTGTGCTTTATCAGGAAGCCAACAATGACCAGTTTTAAATTCTTCCCCATCACCCTCAAGATCAATATGAAGCTCTATATGACTTGCATTCCACTCAACAATTGAAAGGAGAACTAATTCAGAAGACATTGAATGGTCAGACCAACCAACTTTACAACCTGTTGAATCTCTAATAGTTTTAATTGCAGATAAGTTGGCATAATCTAAAGGCATAGGATATGTTGAATTACAATGCATCAATGCTGGCAAGATATTTGTCTGTTTCTTTACAACTGAAACTGCGTGCTTAACTTCTTCTAAAGAAGCCATACCAGTTGAAATTATTAGATCTTTTTCAGTTTTTGAGCACTTTGTAATTAAATCATCCCATAATAATTCGTATGAAGCGATCTTAAAAAAATCAACATAATCATTCAAGTAATCTACTGCCTCTAAATAGAAAGGAGTGCATCCAAATTTAATGCCTTTCTGGTCACATCTTTTTCTAATGATAGGTATAAACTCTTTGGGTAATTCCCAATTAACTCTCTCATTAAGCTCCGGTTTAGTTTGCAAGGCTTCCTTTGAAAAAAGCTTATCTATTTTAAAAAGCTGAAATTTAACAGCATCAAATCCAGCTTCTGCAGATACATCAACAAATCTTAGACATCTATCAATATCTTTTGAATGATTGCTAGAAACTTCTGATATAAAGAATGGCATTTGATTAACCAATTGGCCAAATATTTTTAGTATAACCGCCGTCTAAATCAATTACAGAACCATTAAACATATTTGAAAAATTATGAATATTTAAAATTATCTCGCCTATACTTTCAGAATCCATTAAGTTGCCTTGAGGCGCTTTGCTTTTAACACTTTCAAGAAGTTGAGGATTAGTAACAGTTGATTTCATTAACGAATTTAAATGGCCAAGTCTTAAGCAGACTGAAGATATGCCTTCAACACCGAGCTCTATGGATAAAGCATTTGATAAACCTTCGATTGCTGCTTTGGTTGACGCATACGCAGTTCTATTTGGATAAGGATGATTCACCATTATTGATGAAGCAAAAATAAAAGTTGGATTATATGAATCAAGCATCTTATTTTTGAGATTCTTTACAAAATTGAAAGCTCCTAAAATGTTTACTGAAAAAATTTTATCTAATTCTTCAGATGAAATTTCTTCAATAGGTTTCGTAATATTAGTTCCAGCAAAATATATGGCCAGGTCAACGCTATCATTAATATGATCATAAGCACTTTCATCCATGACATCTGGCCTTTCATCTGAAAGCCACTTTTTGTCAAAAACATAATCATTTCTTAATGAGCCTACCACTGCAGAACCTAGACCTCCGGTTCCACCTACAATTACAGCTTTCCTCATACTTTCTCCCACTCATTTTTTGTACATAAGTAGCACCATATATAGCTTACCTTTACATCGGGCTCTCCTCCAACAGGATGATACCCCATCGGTATTTGAGAAAATTCTTTATCATTTACAATCCACGCATCATCAATTTTTGTTCCGTCATGCAGCATTCCTTTACCAACTTGTATTGCTCTTTTTGAGCCTCCTTCAAGCAGATAAAAAAAGAATTCTTTAAATCCAGATTCTGGATAATTCTCAAAATCATGAGGCAAACTGGACCAAGTGCCACCATCCCCAATATGAAATGTTTGGCCTAATCGAATAAGATTATTATTATTTGAATCTTTGATAAGGAAATGATCTACATCTCTTTTAAAGTGTCTTTCACCTATCTTTAAATTTTTTATAGCAGAAGTTACTTCTATCTCACTTTTATCAATAGAATGAATGACTTTAAGGATTTTATTATCTTCAATAAAAACCTGTGCCACTTCATTTCCAGTTTTAATGGTAATTAAATTTTCTGAATATGAAGCTGAAAGATTATCAATACTAATATTCTTAGATGATTTTAACTGGCTCAATTTTTTCTCCTCTTTTATATCTTGATACAGAATCTTTAAAGAACTTTTCGATCGAAACTTCCTTATTTAAGGCTTGGCTTGGATAAAAATTTCTTCCAATACAATTTGGAGAATTATTCTCTGGAACACCAAGCACAAATACACGTTTTTTTATTTCATGAAAAGCATATGTTACTTCAAAGGCTTCTTTTGCAGAGTATACATCAACAATATAATTTAATAAATTTTTAAGCATATTACCGCCAACAACAATATTTGAAAAGCAGCTATCCCATCCTCCAGAAGTTCTAGGTGTCATTTCAAGAATAATTGGTTCATCTCTTTCATTAATCATGATATCAAGCTTTATCGAAGTTAAATCTAGTTGTGAATTTAATTTTTTAAATATATTCCAGAAAAGACTTTCTATTTTTAGATAAACAGGCTCATCAATAAAAGAAGGATTAAAGTGTCCTATTTCAACACCCTCATTTAAATTTAAATCATCAAAAAGACCAAGAGATTCATATTTTTTAATATCTCCAGTAAATAGTCTATCGACAATATTTGTTATCTTAAGTTTATTATTCCAAAAAATAGCTTCAGCTGAAACTTCTGATATATATTTTTCAGACCTATAAATCTTTTCTTCAAGAATGATTTTTTTAGATCTTGAAAAATTCATAGTATATTTAAAATCATCGATTGTTATAGCATCTACATTATTAAAAGACTGAAAACCTCGCGAGCCACTGCTATCAATAGGTTTTAAGACAACACTTTTATCATAAAATTTACTTATTTCTTGAATATCAGTAAATTTTTGAATTAAATTTGACTTTGGTTGAATGCAAATATCTTTTAGAAATTCTCTAGTCTTTGATTTGTTAGAACAAATGTCAGAAATCTTTGTATTCCATGTTGCTTTTGATCTTAGTTTATCAGTAATGTATGCAATAGTTTTATGACAATCTGCTGAAGCAGTAAAAGCTCCAACAATATTAAGATGTTCAAAGCTAATTAAACTTTTTTTGCATTCGTCTATATTAAAAATATCAAAACATAAAAAGATATCCGCTCTAGATTTTAAGAAAGCATTTTCGTTACCATCACATAGAATTATTTTAAGACCAATTGATTTGAGGTAATCGACTGCAGATGACTGCATTTCACCAGCAGGCATAAATATAATATATTTATCATTGGTGCTCATTTTATTTTCTCATGATAGATTTGAAGAAATGGAGGCTGAAGCCGGAATCGAACCGGCGTAAACGGCTTTGCAGGCCGCTGCATAACCACTCTGCCATCCAGCCTTTTGATTGGAAAGTGTATTGCATATGATTGATAAATAAAAGAATAAGCTATAATTTTTATTCTTCATAATAATTAAGCCTTTCAATATCATCTTCAATTACTGAATCACCATATTGTATTTCAATAATTTTGCATTCTTCTTCAAATGGGTTTGTAATCTGGTGCCATTCTCCTTTAGAAATAACAAAATTATCAAACTTATTTAAAATAATTTTTGTTTTTGAACTAGGGTCAGCTTTAGAATATATAACCTCACAAGACCCTTCTGATACTAACCAAATTTCGTTTCTTTGTGCGTGCCTTTGAAAGCTCATACCTTTTTTTGGACTAACAATAAGTTCTTTTACTTTTACGTCTGATGAATCAAATAGGTTATAAAAAGAGCCCCATATTCTATACTCGCTGTCGTGTTTCCAATTCTTTAAAAGCGATGATGAAGAATTTTTTTTCTCACTACCTCCAATACCAAACTTAAAACCTATATTTTTTACAGTCATTTCTGGAATATTAGTTTGATCTCTATCACCACCATTACAAAATATTATTTCGTCATTAGGAAATTTTACTTTTATATCTTCTAAAGCATTAATGCAGCTCCCACATTCATCATCTAAAAATGTTACAACCTCATCAACACACCTGATATTCATTAGGATATTTTTTCTCTCTTCAACTGACATAAATACTTTCTTCTTTTTTTCAATTAGCCACTCGTCACTATTTAAAGCAACAATAAGATAGTCTGCAATTTCTTTTGCAGACTTTAAATACAAAATATGTCCAGAATGAATTGGATCAAATCCACCGCTTACTACTGAAATCTTCATTTCTTAAAAACATTCATAGTGTATTGATAGCCAGTATAAATAGTAATAAGAGTGGCAATGATAAGCAAAATGTCACTAATTATGATTAATAAATTAAAATTTAAAGATAAAGCCAGTAAATATGAGCCAATGGTGAATAATTGAATAGAAGTTTTGATTTTTGCTAGGAAAGTAACCTTAGTTTTTTCAGATAAACTATTTCTCGCAGAGTAATCCCTTAATGCTGCAAGACCTATTTCTCTAGATAATATTAATGAACTTAAAAAAGCAATTAAGTAACTTCCAAGATTTACTGTAAGACCCATAAGAATGAATATTACAAGTATTTTGTCTGCAATAGGATCAAGTATTTCTCCTAATTCAGATTCAGCCTGATATTTTCTTGCTAAATATCCGTCAAGATAATCAGAAATGCCAGCAAGAAAAAAAAGCATTAAACAAATTAGGTAATTACCAAAAATTATTAAAATAAATATTATCGGCGCCAATAATATCCTTGATAGAGTTATTAAATTTATTATATTAATCATAATTGAGTTTCAAAATTATTTTTTTAGCTATCTTCTCACTTATACCATCAACAGTCATTAAATCTTCTTTAGAGGTTAATTTTATATTTTTAATGCTCTTAAATTTTTTTAATAGTCTTTGTTTCAAAGTTTTTCCTATTCCATGAATTTCATCTAATTTAGATTTTGTAATTTTTGCTCTTTTCTTTTTTCTTTGTGCCTGAAGGGCAAATCTGTGGGATTCATCTCTTATCTCTTGAAGAAGTAAAAAAGCTTTAGAATACTTATCTAATTCAACTATGCCGTCTTTTTTTAATATAGTTTCTGTAGCTCTAACTCTATTCGATCCTTTTACAATTGAGATGACATTCAAATCTTTGTGTTTAGATTTATTAATAACACTATCTACGAATTTTAATTGATTTTTTCCTCCATCTACAAGAACTAAATCAGGTCTTTGATTAGCCTTATCGTAATACTTAAGTCTTCTTTCTATGACGTGTTCTAGTGAACCTATATCATTTCCTGAAAGATTATTAGGTATGTTAAATAATCTATAGTTGCTCCTTAAAGAACCATTTTTTGTAAATACCACACATGAAGCTACCGCATTATCACCAGAAATATGACTAACATCGTAACCTTCAATCTTCTGGATCTCATTTATGCCTAAATGTTTACTCAACTCACTAAGTGCGAATGAATATTTATCCTCCTTACTTATATGATTTTTTATAATCTGCACTGCATTCAATTTGCACAAGTTAAATATCGGCCTTATAGATTTACTTGGTGAATGAATTATTTTTACCGACTTATCATATTTTGTTTGGAACATTTCCTGTAAGATTTGTTTATTTTCCAATGAATGCGTGCATAGGATTTTCCTAGGTATATCAATTTGGTTTTCATAGAAATTAAATACCGCGCTTTGATATACCTCATCTAGAGAATTAAAATGAGCTTGCTTGATAAGATGTGTTTTAGTTCCTCTTATTTTTCCATTCCTCACAACAATTATTGAAACTCCTAGGTAAGACATTTCAGAACTCACAGAAAAGATATCAATATCATTTGCTAATGTAACAACTGATTGCTCTTCTTTGATAAGATTAAATGTATTAAGCTGATCACGAATTTCTGCTGCTTTTTCGAAATCAAGCTTTGATACTGATTTTTCTATACTGCTTTTTAGTCTCTCAACAGTTTTTGTATCTGAAGACAAAAGAAAAGATTTAGCACTTGAGATATCTTCAAAATAATCAACTTTGTTAATCTTTTGAACACATGGTGCAGAACATCTTTTCATCTGAAATTCTATGCATGGCCTAGTTCTGTTAGAAAAAGTATTGTCACTACAATTTCTTATTTTAAAAATTTTTTGTATTTCTTTAATGGATTTTTTTACAGCTTGTGAACTGATAAATGGTCCAAAATAATTTTTATCAACAGCTTTTTTTGTTCTTTTAGAATATATTCCTGGGAATTGATGATCTAAAGAAAAGAATATATATGGATATGTCTTGTCATCTCTTAATAAGATATTAAATTTTGGCTTATTTTCTTTTATTAGCATTTGTTCCAATAAAAGTGCTTCAACTTCATTTTTAGTTGTAAAAGTCTCAACTTTTTCAGTTAAAAATCTAATTTGGGAAGTTTTTCTATCTTTAAAAGATTTACCGAAATATGATGATACTCTTTTTTTAAGATCTTTAGCCTTGCCAATATAAATAATCTCATTTTTATTGAAAAATTTATACACTCCTGGAGTGCTAGGAATTTTTTTTAAATCTACAGACATTAAAATTCAGTTTTAATTTTTTAAATAACAAAATTGGTGCAGTTAAAGCATTAATTTAAGTTAATAACACCTATTGAGGAAGAATCTCCCAAAAATAAATACAGTTTATTTTTGTAAATCTTAATATCTCTAACCCTTTCATAAACATCTACTTTTTCTAAATTAACTAATTTAGTTTCATTATTGATTTCAAAAAAATAAAGAGCTTTTCCACCTTGTTCCTCTTTACCCATTGCAGCAACAACATATTTGTTTCCCTCAATTTTCAAAATCTCTGAAATTCCTACAGATGGATTAAAAGATTTTAAGGGTTCGATATATCCATACTTACTATGAGAATTATACAAAGGATATTTAACCGTAATTATATCGCATTCCTCAACACCCCTATATTCCTCCATCAAACAATAGTGGCTTCCCTCAGAAACAATAGCCCATCCATAATTTAATGGCTTGTCTTTATTTATATCGCTTACTTTTATTAAGTTAATTTCATCACCGCCATGAGGTCCATGCTCTGTTTCTAATATAAAATTATTTTCTTTATCAAAATATAAACCTTGGGGATTTCTGTGGCCGATTGATACAATTTCGTATTTAGAATTATTAATATTTATTTTAAGCACCTTTCCATTAATGTGATTAATATCTTGAGAAAGCCAGCGCTCACGATATTCCCCAACAGACAGCAAAATATGATTATCATCAAAGTTTACTATTCTTCCTCCAGATTGATTACCGCTAAAACCTTTATCAACTTTAAATTTTGTATGCACACATTTGTCTGATGAAAATATCTTTTTGAAGACTATATTTTTGTAATTCATATCAGAAGAAATAACGCTCGTGTTCCAGCAATCTTGTTCTATCTCTTCCGTATAAGATATATAAATCTTATCTTTATGAATATGCAGATCTTTTAATGTAAGCCTATGATTTTTTTTAAATTGCTGAAGTCCAATAAAATTATCTATGTTATTTTGAATTTGAAGAAAGTAGTTTTCATCATCTTCTAAGTTTTTGCTATATCCGATAATGCCTAACGGGGAAAGGACTAATATGTTGTTTTTGTGAAAATCAATATAACCACTACCAGATATAGTTTTGTGGTTTATTTTGTGTTTAAAGCCATCTACAAGTTGATATCTCTTCAAAATTTTATTATTACTTAATTTTGTGTCTTTTAAAAAAGTTATGTTTTTGTTACTTTTTTTAAATTCAATTTGTTCATAAAGTGGATCTAATTTTTTTATTAGAACTTCTTGTTGAGCAATTGTTTTATATGGAAATACATATTTTTTTATTAATTGCTTTTGATCGTAGCCTAGTACTGAATTTACAAAATAAAAGTTTCCGTATCCAACAAAGGAATTAGCAATAAAATAAAGCAATAAAGCAGATGCTGAAATTATTAAAATTCTTTTCTTATTCACAATGGATAAATTTAAAATATTATATATGTGTTTAACCTTGAGATTATAAAGCAAGGCTAAATTCATGTACATTTAATAAAATGAATTTAAATGGACGTTTAAACGTTTTATTTGATTAGTAAGTGCTTTTGTTAAGATATTTTTTAGTGTAAATTTTACCTGCATTTACTCCAAATTGATCAAACGGATTGATTCCCAACATTGATGCTGTTACAAATGTTCTATGCTCCCAAGTAGCAATTAAATATCCTAAAGTATATGGATCTAATTGGTTGAGGAGAAATAAATTTAGAGGTACGTTTCCATTAATTTTTTCTTCATTTTTTAATAACAAATCTGCTCCATTAGATAACAATTTAGATTGGGTTATAGCTTGAGCATAGGCCAAATTACTTGAATCCTCCCTAAATGCGATAATATCGGCAGCAATATTTTGTGTTCCTTGATGAAGTAACTGGAAATATGAGTGCTGTGCTGTTGGTCCATATCCACCAAATATTATTTGTCCCGTATTTTTAAAAATACTGCCATTGCTTGGTTGTTTGCCTAGGGATTCCATTTCTAGCTGTTGAGCATAGTCAGCAAATGATCTTAATCTCCAACTGTAAGACAAGACAGCTCTTGCATGCACATTTTGTTTATTGTTAAGCCAAATATCACTAAATGATAAAGTTTTAATAAATCTTAAATAATCTTTATTTTCAATTAAATCTCTATCTGCATCTTTACCTCCCATACAAAACATTTCGATTTTTTCAATTGAGGGTGCCCCATTATCATTATATTCATTCTGAATGTCAGAATTACCATATTTGAATTCAATATATGCCGGTAAAGCTATAAAACTCCAAATTGAATATCTTCCTCCAATTTCTTCGTCTAATTGAAATATCGAATCTTTGGGTATGGCATATTTCATCGCCTCTTCTTTATTAGCAGTTATAGCAATAAAATTATCTAATTTTCCCGACAATTTAATTGCTTCTTTTAAACTAATTATTGTCTCATCAGTGGTGAACGATTTAGAGGATACTATGAAGAGGGTCTCATTCGATTTGATATCTTTGGTTTTATATTTAAATTCAAATGGATCGGATCCTGTAATAAACTCAAATCTAAAAAAAGTCTTTTGATTAGTTAAACTCTCTAGCAGCAGCTTTGGACCCTCAAACGAACCTCCAATACCAAGCACCAGAATATTTTTTATTTTAGAAGAACCTGCGTGGCCTTCAATTTTCTGAAGAAGTTTTTTGTTAATGGATTCAATACCAAAATTTTCTAAGTCCCTATTCTGAACATGCAAGGCTGCCCTTTTTTCAGTGAAATTGACTTTCTCACCAATAAATAAATCATTTACTTTCTTTTCTAATTGAATGTCTTTTGAAATTGAATCCATATCTTTAAATATTGAGTTGGTAAATCCTCTTATATTTGATTCAAAAGTGAGGAAATCATTTTCAAAATCAAATTCACTATTTTTAATATGCATTATTTAAGACTCTGAATTATTTTTAATAAAGACTCTTTTACATCATTAGAATTAGTAATAGGTCTTCCAATAACAAGATAGTTTGCTCCTAAATCAATTGCTTCTTTTGGAGTCATAACCCTTTTTTGATCATCATTTAAATTAAGTAACCTTATGCCAGGTGTTATAGACAATAAAGATTTCCTTTTACTTACAAGCTCTAATTCATGCGGTGAACATACCACACCATCTATTCCAGATAATTCTGCTAAATCTAACATTTTATTTACTTGTTCCGAAGTGGTTCTTTGAAAAATTTCGTTTGCATCATCATCACTAAGACTTGTTAAAGCAGTTACACCAAAGACTTTGATATCTGTTTCTGAAACTGCCTCCATTGCTGCTTCCATCATGTTTTTTCCTCCAGAGGTATGAATTGTAAGCATTTGAATTGGTAGCTTAATGAGTCCTTTGATTGATTTTTTAACTGTATTTGGAATATCGTGAAGTTTGAGATCAAGGAAAATATTAAATCCTTTTTTAGCTGCATAAAAAATAATGTCACGACCGATTGAATTAAAGGCAACACTACCTATCTTCACCATGCATAATTCTGAATCAAGGTTATCTATAATATCTGATGCTTCTTTAAAATTAATTTCATCAATTGCTACTATAATCATTTTTTTATCAATGCTTTAGAGGGTTTAAAATGCATGGTAGCTGTTTCACCCAAATAGGTTATTTTTTTTGTTTTTGGATTAATAAATCTTCTTGGTCTTATTAGCTTTTTAGAGAAAGTACCAAAACCCCTTATTTCAACTTTTTCGTCCAAAGCAACTGATTCTATTATTGAATCTAAAATAGTATCAATTGCATCTGATATTTCTATCTTAGTTAAATTAGGAAATTCTTTTTTTAGAGACGATTCAATATC
>MDTB01022859.1_pt1 | contig 12469 bp, 12 predicted proteins | sample 811161 | NCBI WGS metagenome assembly MDTB01 (sample SAMN05326650, study PRJNA326480) | marine metagenome | isolation source: seawater | place: Mediterranean Sea | collected 2009 | reverse complement strand
AGTAAGTTATATAAAATAAATGGCAATTAAAGTTTTAATGCCTGCATTATCACCCACAATGTCAGAGGGTGTAATTAATAAATGGTTAGTTAATATTGGAGATACTGTTTCAGCTGGAGATATATTAGCAGAAATTGAAACTGACAAAGCAACAATGGAGGTTGAGGCAGTAGATGAGGGAAAAATTACTCATTTAATTGAAACAACACCAGATAAACAAATTGCTGTTAATTCTGTTATTGCATTAATTAATGGTAACAAAGATGAAAAATTAGATGATTATAATGATAAAAATCAAACTTTAAGCAATATTGAAAAAATTGAAGTTTCGAGAGAAACTCAAAAAAATACTGAAGAAAATAAAAATCAAATTATAGAGAGAAACACAAAATTAAACATAGATCAAAATACTAATTTTGCTTCACCATTTGTTAAAAAATTCTCTAAAGATAACAATATTGATCTATCATTAATAAAAGGTTCTGGACCAGAAGGTAGAATAATAAAAAAAGATATTCAAAATTTTGAATTACAAATCAATGATGAAAATATTACTATAATTGAACCTTCTAGTATTAGAAAAATAATTGCTGAAAGAACAACCCAAACAAAAAATGAGGTTCCACATTTTTATCTTACCATTGAAACAAGAGTTGATAAGCTAATAAATTTAAGAAAAAAAATTAATTTAAATAGTAATGTTAAAATCTCTTTTAATGATCTTATTGTTAAAGCATGTGCACTGGCAATAGCTAAAAATCCAGAAACAAATATTTCTTGGGTAAATGGAAAAATTCACCAATATAAAAATATCGATATTGCTATTGCGGTTGCGTTAAAAGAAGGCTTGATTACACCAATTGTCAAAAATGCAGATAAGAAAGGATTAAATGAGATTTCAACAGAAGTTAAATCTTTAGTAAAAAAAGCAAATCAAAATAAATTATTACCAGAAGAATATAGTGGGGGATCTATAACTGTTTCAAACTTAGGCATGTTTGGAATTACAGAATTTCAAGCAATCATTAATCCTCCACAATCAAGTATTATTGCAGTTGGATCAATAATCGAAAAACCCGTTGTTAATGACGGTAGCATTGATATAGGTCATACAATGAAATCTACAATTTCATCTGATCATAGATCATTAGATGGTGCAGTTGCGGCAAAATTACTCAAAGATTTTAGTGATATTATTGAAGATCCTTTCCAAATATGGTTGAATAGCATGGATATGGAAGTTATCTAGTTGGTATGTTAAAGCCAAGACACCCTGAAAAAGTTAAAAATAAGGAAAATCCAATACCCAAAAAACCACCATGGATAAGAGTTAAAGCACCAACATCAAAATTTTTTAAATCTACTGATAAACTTTTAAAAGACAAAAAAGTTATTACTGTTTGTGAAGAAGCTGCTTGTCCAAATATTGCAGAATGTTGGCAAAAAAAACATGCTACCTTCATGATTTTAGGTGATACTTGTACTAGGGCCTGTGCATTTTGCAATGTTAAAACAGGTAAACCAAATTTTGTAGACCATGGTGAAGCTATAAGAATAGCAGAATCAGTAAAACTACTTCAACTTGAACATGTAGTTATTACAAGTGTAGATCGAGATGATCTAATAGATGGTGGAGCCATGCACTTTATTAATGTTATTGATTCTATTAAAAGTTTAAATCCAAAATGTACAATTGAAATACTTACTCCGGATTTTAAAAATAAACCTGAGGCCATTGAGATATTATCAAAGAGTTTGCCAGATGTTTTTAATCATAATCTTGAAACTGTTCCTCGTCTTTATTTAACAATAAGGCCAGGATCTAGATATTTTACTAGCCTTAATTTACTGCATGAAATAAAATCTAAAAATCCTAATATATTTACTAAATCTGGATTAATGGTGGGATTAGGAGAAACAAAAGAAGAAATTTATCAAGTGATGGACGATCTCAGATCTGCTGATGTTGATTTTATAACTATTGGTCAATATCTTCCTCCATCATCAAAACATGCAAAATTAGACAAATTTGTAACTCCCAAGGAGTTTGAGGAATACAAACAAATGGCTTATGCTAAAGGTTTTTTGATGGTGGCTTCTTCTCCTCTTACTCGCTCTAGTTATCACGCTTCTGAAGATTTCAAATTAATGCAACAAAATAGAAACAATAAAAAACATTTAATTCAATGAAAGCTTCAAATCGTGAAGAAATAGTTGATCACAATGCTAAAGAATTGTTTGATATAGTTCTTGATATTGAAAGCTACCCATATTTTATCCCTTGGTGTTCAGCTATGAAGGTTCATTCAAAAAGTGATAAAGAAATCTATGCAGATATGATCGTATGGTACAAATATTTCATGCCACAAAAATTTGGATCACATGTGCAGTTTGATGAAAAAACACTAAGTATTAAAACAACATACATAGAAGGTCCATTAAAGGATTTAAAAACAAATTGGATTTTTAAATCTCTTGATAAAAATAAAACATTAATTAATTTTTCAGTTGAATTTGAATTCAAAAAATTTTTCCATCAAAAAATTGCAGAAACCTTTTTTCCTTTGATTGAAAATAGAATGATTGAGTCTTTTAAAGTTAGAGCTGATGAAATATTAGATTAATTCTTCAATTTTTCTAAGAATAAACTTTAATGTTTTTTTTTGAATTTCAATTCGATTACCTGTAAATTTTTTTTTGAATATATAATTATTTTTTTTAAATTTAATTCCAATAAATACTAAACCAACTGGTTTTAATTTTGTTCCCCCTTTTGGTCCAGCTATTCCTGTAGTTGAAATTGTAATTTTAGTTTTTTCATTTTTGTATAAATTATTTATCATTTCTTCAGCAATATTAGAACTGACAGCACCATATTTTGATAATGTTTTTCTTGATATATTTAAGTATTTAATTTTTGCTTTATTAGAGTAACAAACAATTCCACATGAAAATATTTTTGATACACCTTCAATTTTAGTTATAGTATTCGTAATTAAACCTCCAGTGCATGACTCTGCAACTGAAATTGAAATATTTTTTTTAATTAGTTTATTAATTATTTTTCTAGATGAAGCCATTTATACTATAAAGGATAATTATTGTATATATTGCAGCAACTAAATCATCAAGTATTACACCAAAGGAATTTTTCATTTTTTTATCTATAATGTTAGCTGGAAATATTTTAGAAATATCAAAAAATCTAAATAATATAAATACAAGAAAAAGAGTTAATAAATTATTGTAAATAAATATTAAATCATAAAAAATTAATATTAAGTAAATTCCTAAAAATTCATCTATTACAATAACACTTGAGTCATGTGAATTTGAATAAAGTGAATATTTTTTTATAAAAAATAAAGAAAGAAAAAAAAACAAAATAAACAAGACTATAAAAATTTCTAAAGATATTAGTCTGAATTCAATAATAGGAAATAAAATAAAAATAGATATTAATGAACCAAAAGTACCAGGCCAAATTTTAAAATATCCTGAATAAAATAAAGATATATAAATATTAGTAAGATTTTTCATTTGAAATTTGGACAATTGCTTCTGCCGCAATACCTTCCCCTTTTCCTATAAATCCAATTTTTTCATTAGTTGTTGCCTTTATAGAAATAATATTACTTTGAATATTAAGTAATTTAGAAATTCTTTTTTTCATTAAGTTAACATATTTTCCAACTTTTGGTTTTTCAGCAATTATATTTATATCTAAATTAATAATATAAAAACCTTTTTCATTTAATTTGTTTTTGCAAAAAATAATGAATTTAGCAGAATCTGCGTTTTGCCATTTTTTATCATTATTAGGAAAATGATATCCAATATCTCTCATAGAAAGTGCGCCAAAAATACTATCGCATATTGCATGTAATCCTACATCGGCATCTGAATGACCAATGAGTTTAGAAAAAGGTAATCTTACTCCACATAATTTTAATCCTTTACTAGTATTTTTATCAATCTGATGAATATCATATCCTATTCCACTCTTAATTATCTTTTTGTTTAAATAATTTAAATAAATTAAGTCTTCAGGATAAGTTATTTTAATATTATTTTTTTCGCCTTTTAAAAAATTAACTTTTAAATTTAACTTTTGAATTAAACTTGCATCATCTGAAAATGTTTCTTTTTTAAATTTTTTGTGAGCATTAAATATTAAATTAAAATCAAACCCTTGAGGTGTTTGTATATTTAATACTTTTATATCTTTTTTATTTGATTTTCTAATTATTCTATCATGATATTCTACATAAGGAACACAATTATTATTATTTTTAAGTTTCTTTAAAATTTTTTTAATTAATTCATTTGTGCAAAAAGGCCTTGCTGCATCATGTATTAAAACATTATTAATATTATTTTTGGATATTTTTTTTAATGCATTATATGAAGATATTTGTCTCGTTTTGCCAGGTTGAGCAAAAACTATTTTATTTTTTATAGATCTATATGTTAAATTTTCTGTAATTTTTTTTCTATATTTTCTATCTATTGATATTACAATTTTATAAAAGAGAGTTGTCTCTAAATTAGCTATAAATAAATCTAATATAGTTTTATTGCCAATTTTATGAAATTGTTTTGGAGTTTTTTCACCAAATCGCTCCCCTTTTCCGCCTGCAAGAATTACAAGTGCATTTTTCATAATTTTAATTTATATAATGTTTATATATTTTTACATTAATTTTTAAGTATTAACAAAAGCCTAATAGTGTTTGATTTATCAAAAATTTTAAAATCTTTTCATTTAACAAAGATTTCTTTCTATTTTCTAATATTTCTTATTCTAGTAAGTTTTTCAATAACATTTTACTTAATGTTACCTAATAACAATTTAGTTAAAGATCCTCAGAGGCTCCAATATTTTTTATTAGCAGATGTAATTTTTGTCATTTTACTAATTTCAATTATAATTCGTCAAATAGTACTGATTTTAGTTAGAAGAAAAAAAAGTTATGATGAATCCAGATTATATATAAAATTTGTAAATCTTTTCGCAGCAATGGCTTTAGGACCTGCTATAGGCTTAGTTATAATAACTTCATTATTTTTCAATTTAGAATTAAGAACATGGTACGGTGATGCAGTAAGAGACGCAGTCGTAAATTCAAATATAGTTGCAAAAAGTTATGAGAATGAAATACAAGCTGAATTAATCTCTGACACTCAATTAATAACAAGAGAAATACTTCAAACATCAAATAATAATGAAGTAAATATCAGTAACATTCAAATAGCTTTAAGTGATTTCATTAATTTAAGAACTATATCAAGTATTTATATTTTTAGAAATGATGGTACTATTTATTTAACTCTTAAAGATAAAGAAAATAAAAACTTTTCAAATCCATCTAATGAAATTTTTAATATTTTAAATCAAAATAGAGTTTATATTTTTCAACTAAATACTAACTCAATTGCAGCTTATAAAAAAATTAATTTTTTAGATAATGTTTACATGCAAGTAAATAGGGAATTAAATGAAAATATTTGGGATCATATAGGTGCTACTAAAGAAGCTTATAGAATTTATACAACTAAGGAAGAAGAAAGCTCAGGTATTCAAGTTACATATTCAATGATTTTTGTATTATTTTCAATATGCTTTATATTAATCGCAATTTTAATAGGATTTAATCTTGCTAGCAATTTAAGCAAACCTATCACTAACTTAATAAAATCAGCTAACAAAATTTCTGATGGAAATTTTGATGCTAAAGTTAGTGAGATTGATCAATTTGATGAAATAAGAATCTTACTATCATCATATAATAAAATGATAACAGAGATAGAAAATAAGCAAAATGAATTAATTACCAAAAGTAACCAAGATGAAGAAAAAAGAATTTTTATAGAAGCTATTTTAAGTCTTTTAACAATAGGAGTTGTATCTTTAGACAAAAATTTCAATATAATATTAAATAATAAAACTGTTTCTAATTTATTTAAAGATACAAAAAATTTTAAAGTAAATGAAAATTTTTTAAATATTTTTCCAGAGTGGGAGAAAATTTTTAAAAATTTTAAATTATCAAAAAAATTATTACTTAATTTTCAGTATGATTTTATTATTTTTGATGATCAGAGAAATTTTAATATTAGAGTAATTAAGGAAATTAGTGAAAATGAAATTGAGGGCTTTGTGGTTGCTTTGGATGATACAACATCATTAATTCTTGCTGAAAAACATGCTGCTTGGTCCGATATTGCAAGAAAAATAGCCCATGAAGTAAAAAACCCACTTACTCCTATTAAGCTTTCTGCTGAAAGAATTGAAAAAAAATTTATTGATAATAATTATTCTAAAGATGAAATTTCATTATTAACAAAAACAATATCACGACAGGTTGACGATATTGGAAAACTCGTAGACGAATTTTCATCTTTTGCAAGAATGCCAGAAGCTGAAATAAAATTAGATAATCTTTCTCAGTGCCTTAGAGAGTCCTATCTACTTTATAATAATTCAAGAAAAGACATAAGAATTAATTATTTTGAAACAAAAACTGATATTTATTTTCAATTTGATAAACTTCAAATTTCTAGATGCTTTAATAATTTAATTAAAAATGCAATTGAAGCAGTTGAAAAAATACCTAATCCAGTAGTAGAGATAAGAATATATAGTGATAAAGATATAAAAATAGAAATTAAAGATAATGGTGTTGGCATAGATGATAAAATGATTAGTAAAATATTTGAACCATATTTTACAACTAAAGCTAAGGGTACTGGTTTAGGATTGTCTATTGTTAAAAGAATTATAGAAGATCACGGTGGAAAGATAAAAATAGAAAAAAATAAAAATATGGCTGGAACAACTTCATTAATTATATTTGAAAATAATGCATAAAGTTTTAATCATTGACGATGAAAAAGACATTTGTTTCTTAATTTCTGAAATCTTAAAAGATGAGAAATATATTACTTCTATTGCTCTTAACTCTGATGAAGCAATATATAATTTTAAAGAAAATAGACCAGATTTAATAATTTTAGATGTATGGTTATCAAACAGTAAATTAGATGGTATTGAACTATTAAAGGAATTTAAATCTATAGATAATAAAATTCCAATAATTATTATTAGCGGCCATGGTACAGTTGATTTAGCTGTTAAATCAATTAAAAACGGTGCTTACGATTTTTTAGAAAAACCATTTAACAGTGATAAATTAATTATTCTTGCTAGAAGAGCTATTGAAAGTTCTCATCTTATTAATGAAAATAAAGATTTAAAAAAAATTATTGTTCCAAATATACCATTAATAGGTAAATCAAGTTTTACTAAACAAGTTATAAAAAAGATTAAAGAGCAGTCTGAGTCTAATTCTAGATTATTTATTTCAGGTGAATTTGGAACAGGAAAAAAACAAATAGCTAATTTAATACATCAAAAATCCTCTTTTAAAGATAAATTACCAGTAACTATTGATTTTAAAAAATTAACTAATGAAGCATTAGATAATTTATTTTTAGAAAATAAAGAAAACTTAAATGAAAATATTTTTATAAGATCAAATAACAATACTTTAATCTTATTAAATATTGATACTTTACCCATCAATTATCAAAAAAAACTATTATTTTTTTTAGAAAATAAAATTTTTTTTGAAAATTTAAATATTAATTTAAATCATAAAATAATAACTATTACAGAAAAAAACATTATTTTAGAAATTGATAAAGGAAATTTTCTAAAAAGATTATTTGATAGAATATCTACTGATAGTATACAAACTATCCCTTTATCTAAAAGAAGAGATGATATATTGCCAATTTTAGATTACTATTTGAATAATATAAGTGGAAATATAAAAGATTTTCAATTTTCTAGTTCAGCAATCACAAAATTACAGATGTATGATTGGCCAGGAAACATATCTCAATTAATTAATTATGTAGAAAAAAGTCTTATATTAAATCAAGATAATGATAGTTTAAATGAATTAGAAGTTGATGATTTAGCTCTTCAAATGGGTGATGATAGTGCTACTATTTCTTCTAATCAATCATTAGATTTATCCTTAAAAGAGGCAAGAAATGAATTTGAAAAAGAATATTTAATATCGCAAATAAAGAGATTTAATGGTAATATAACTAAAGTTTCAGAATTTACAGGTATGGAAAGAACTGCGTTGTATAGAAAAATAAAATCTCTTAATATTAATTTAGACTAACATAATAATTAAATGAAAACTATTATTTGTGGGGCAGGAGATGTTGGATATAGTATTGCCGATAAGTTATCAAAAGAAAATTTTGAAGTAACTGTTATTGATGAATCTTCTGACAAACTATCTAAAGTTTCAGAAAATTTAGATGTAAAAACTGTAAACGGTATTCCTAGCCTTCCATCTGTTTTATTGGATGCTGGTGCAAAAGACTGCGAAATTTTAATTGCTGTAACAAAAAGTGATGAAACAAATATGGTTACTTGTCAAATTGGACATACCTTATTTGAGATACCAAAAAAAATTGCTAGAATTAGGCAACAAGATTATTTACAGGATAAATGGAAAAATCTTTATAATAATGATAATTTTCCTATTGATGCTATCATTTCACCTGAGCAAGAAGTGGCAAAATCTTTATATAGACGATTAATTTCACCAGGAACTATAGATATGCTAGAATTATCAGAAAAGAAATTAAAATTAATTGGATTAAAATGTGAAGATAACTTTGCGCATTCTGGCTTAACTGTAAGAGAATTATCACAAAAATTTCAGAATTATTTAGCTAATATAATGTTTATATTTCGTGATGATAAAAAATTTACTGTTAATTCATCAACTAAAATACAAAAAAACGACTCAATATTCTTAGTAGTAGAGACAGATAATTTAAGTGATGTTTTATCAGAGTTTGGTCATCAAGAATTACAAGCTAAGAAAGCTGTAATAATTGGTGGAGGCAATATAGGTTTTTCACTTGCTCAATTAATAGAGAATTCAGACAATTATATTAAAACTGATTTAATTGAAAACAATAAAGAAAGAGCAGAATATTTGGCATCTAATTTAGAAAATGTAACTGTTACTAATGGAGATGGTTTGGATAGTCAAATTCTTGAAGAAGTTAATATTTCTGATGTTGGTTACTGCATTGCCGTAACAGAAGATGATGAGGTAAATATACTATCATCTCTTCTGGCAAAAAGAGCAGGTGCACAAATTTCTCTTACCTTAATCAATAATAGTAATTATTCAGCATTATTAACAAATATTGGTGTTGATATGACGATAGATCCAAAAATAATAACAATTTCAAAAATTTTAGAAAAAGTCAGAGGTGGTAAAATTAGAAATGATTATTCAATTGGCGACGGTTTTGGTGAAGTAATAGAAGCTGATATTCAGTCTGACTCATCTTTGTGTAATAAAAATCTTAAAGAGCTTAATTTGCCCAAAGGTATAAGAATAGGTTCTATTTTAAGAGATAAAAAAGTTATTATTCCAAATAGTCAAACTATATTTAAAGAAAACGATGATGTAGTTTTTTTTGCTGAAACAGATTGTATTAAAAAATTAGAAAAACTTTTATCTAAAGTATAATTTAATGCCTAATTTTGCTTATATTAATAAGAAGTTTGTAAATTTTAAAAATGCTAAAATTCATATTGAAGATAGGGGGCTGCAGTTTGCAGATAGTGTTTATGAAGTAATTGCTGTTTTTAATGGTAATTTAATTGATTTGGATTTTCATTTAAAAAGATTAAGCTATTCTCTTAAAGAGCTTGATATAAAATATAAATTTAATCAAAAAGATTTAAAAAAAATATTTCTTAAATTACTAAATAAAAACCATACTTTAAATGGTATTATTTATTTGCAAGTAACTAGAGGTGTACAATACAGAGAGCACAAATATGAGAATAAATTAATTCCAACTTTAATAATTTATACACGAAATAAAAAATTTAATCTTCCAGGTAAAAATTTTAAAGGTGTAAATACAGTAACTCATGAAGATTTACGCTGGAAAAGAAGAGATATAAAAACAGTTAATCTTCTTCCAAATATTATTGCTGCAAACAAAGCAAAAAAAATGAAAGCTTACGAAGCAATTTTATTGCAAAATGGTAAAGTCACTGAGGGAACATCATCTAATATATGGATAATCAAAAAAAATAATTTAATTACACATCCGGCTAATACAGATATTTTAAAAGGCGTAACGAGAACATCAATTTTAAAAATCATAAAAAAAACTTCTCTTAAATTAGTTGAAAAAAGTTTTACTCATAAGCAATTATTAGATGCTGATGAAGTTTTCTTAACTAGTTCAGGAAGTTTTATTACACCAATACTGAAAATTGATAAAAAGAAAATTAATAATGGTAAAATTGGAAATATTACTTTGAAACTTGCAGAAATGTACTCTAAATCATGTATTCATGGATAATATAAAACAGGAAGACATTCATGATATTTGTTTTAATGTCAGTAAGAATATAATTTTACCAAAATACAAAAATCTTAAAGAAGATGATATAAAATATAAGAACGGATCCGATCTAGTAACTTCTGCTGATATTGCTTCTGAAAAAGAATTAAAAAAAAATCTTCTACAGATAATTCCATCTTCTGCTTTTATTGGTGAAGAGGAATATGCATTAAATCAAAAGATATTAAAATCTTATCAAGAAGATAATTATTGTTGGACTGTAGATCCAATAGATGGAACAACAAACTTTGTTAAGGGAAGGGATAAATTTGCTATAATGATTGCTTTAACTAAGAAAGATCAGATATTATATTCATGGATTTATAAACCTTTAGAAAATGTCATGTGTAATTCAATTCTTAATGAAGGATCATTTATTAACAATAAAAAAATAAAAACAAATGGCGTAAATAGTTTAGGTGAAGCAATAGGATCAATCAGTACTAAATATTGGGATGAAAAAAATTGGGATAAAATAAAAAATTTAAAAGATGAATTTGCAGAAGTTAAATCTTATAGATGTATAGGATATGAATATTTAGATATTGGATTAGGTAAAAGAAACTTTGCTATTTTATCAAAGCTTTCTCCATGGGATCATATTCCGGGAATATTATTTGTAAGAGAGGCAGGTTGTTCAGATATAGATTTTGATCGAAAGCCATACAATTTTACAAAAAAAAATAACAATTTAATTGTTGGGAATTCGAAAGAATTTAATTTACAAATTTTAAATAAATTAGGAGTTTAATATGAGTATAAAAAATGTAACATTTGTTGGTCTAGGTGTAATGGGGTATCCAATGGCCGGTCATCTAAAAAAAAATGGATACAATGTTACTGTGTTTAATCGTACTGAGTCTAAAGCAAAAAAATGGATTGAAGAACATGGTGGAAATATGGGGAAAACTCCGAACGAAGCATGTTTAAATGCTGAAATTGTTTTTATGTGTGTTGGTCGTGACGAAGATATTATTGAGGTAATGGACGGAGAGAATGGTATTTTGTCTTCTGCAAAGAGTGGTTTAACAATAGTTGATCATACAACAGCATCTGCAGAAATAGCTAGAACATATTTTACAAAACTTCAAAAAATGAAAATTTCTTTTTTAGATGCTCCAATCTCAGGAGGACAAGCTGGAGCTGAAAATGGTGTTTTATCTATTATGATTGGTGGCGAAGAAAAAGATTTTGAAGTTGTAAAACCAGTTTTAGAATCTTATGGAAAAGCAATTGAGTTAATTGGGCCATCTGGATCAGGACAAATAGCAAAAATGATAAACCAAATTTGTATTGCAGGTCTAGTGCAAGGATTATCAGAGGGAATGGCATTTGGTAAAAAGTCAAAAGTTGATATGGAAAAAGTATTAAGCGTTATCTCAAAGGGTGCTGCTCAGTCATGGCAAATGGAAAATAGATATAGAACAATGTTAGATGGTAAATTTGATTATGGTTTTGCAGTTGATTGGATGCGAAAGGATTTATCTATTTGTTTTAATGAAGCAAAAAAAAATGGAGCTTCACTTCCTATTACTGAAATTGTAGATAAATATTATGAAAATGTTCAAAATAATGGAGGTAATCGACTTGACACCTCTTCACTTATGACTTTAGTCGATAAGTAAATGTCAAGAAACTTAGTTTTAGCTATTGTTCTATTAATAGCTTCTTCATTTTTTTGGTCAGGAAATTTTTTTTCTGGAAAGATAGCATTTTTATCAAACCTTTCTCCTTTTAAACTAAGTTTTTTTCGTTGGATACTTGCATTACTTATTTTACTGCCTTTTACTTATACTCAAATCATTAAAGATTTAGAATATTATAAAAAAAATATTCTATTAATGACTGTAATTTCAATCTTAGGAGTCACAATATTTAATTCTTTTACTTATATTTCTCTCCAAACTACTATGGTTATAAATTCAACATTAATGGCATCTGTTGCACCTGTTATGATGATAGGTTTTTCTTGGTTAATATTTAGAACTAAAACAACAACCCT
>MDTB01231791.1_pt1 | contig 12471 bp, 12 predicted proteins | sample 811161 | NCBI WGS metagenome assembly MDTB01 (sample SAMN05326650, study PRJNA326480) | marine metagenome | isolation source: seawater | place: Mediterranean Sea | collected 2009 | reverse complement strand
TGCATACTGCATAATATCCTGCCAATTGCTCAATTTTATATCTTTATGGTTGCGGTAGATATAACGGCTTAAATCCTGATAGGTAATATTCTCCAACCCTAAATTATTAGGCGCCGTTTTATTATTAGATATATTACTAATTTTTGTATTCTCTTTGTGGACGACATTTTTGTCGACATTGGCGAAATTTTTTTCTCCTTGTTTGCAGAGTTTATTAAGGAGTTTGGTAAGCAGGCTTATAATGCTTTGCAGCTTTGTCGCCGTTACATTTGGACGTATAGGTGCATCTATAGCTTGCGCGGTTTCATCATCAAATGTGGAGGTATCGCTTAAGATGAAGCTGCGAATTTCTTTACGCAGTTGATGAACGCTGTGTTTTAAGGATAGCCAAGCCTGTTTTTGCGCCCTTCTGTGCTTTTCTGCGCATTCTAACATCGCAATGCTGTCTGTTAGCGGCGATAAATCAACGCCAAAAGCCTTCGTAATCCGCCCTGATGCATCCCGCGTGCCATAACGCTTATTATTCGGGCTGTCTTCAAAGCGCAGGAGGCTTTTATCGGCAAGTCGTTTTTCAATGCGCTGTATCTGGCGCACAGAAAGGCCTAAATCAAAGGCTGTACGGCATAAGGATTGATATATAATTGGCGCGCCCTTCCCTTCCCAATCAAGGTCTTTTGTAAAGGATAAATAATAATCAAGCAGGTTGATCATTTGCGCAGTATAACCACTATGTTTGCCTAGGCGCTTTATCAGCGTTAAGGCATAATAAGCCTGTTGACGAGAGCGACTTTTCGTGTCGTTTCCGCCTGATGTCTTGTTCACAATGTTTTTCATCATAGAATAATTACGATAAGGCATAAAAAAGCGTTCACTGAAACCATATTTGGCTTGTGTTGGCGCTCTGAAAATCATATAATTTAGCTGTCAGACGAAATTATTAATTTCAGAGAGTAGCCCTTGCAGAATATGCGGGGCTATTTCTTTATGTCCGTTTCGCTGTCCTCCTTATAATCTTAATTAATACGCGTCTCATGAAAATTGAGATATGAAATGGTTTTATTGGATGGGGGATCCCCCAAAAGCTACGCGAGAATCATTGCGATTCTTTAGAAACGTTACCAAATGTAACGCAATGTTTCAATTAAACAAAAGTAAACACACAGCAAGATTCTCCGCGGAAACACTTTGTTTTGTTGTTTTACAGTGCTTTATGTCTTGTATATTTTTATTGTGTCACCTGCTGTTACTTTGTGTGGAAGTTTTTGTGTAACTTTCTGTTTATGTGCGCTTCGCGCAGCATCCCGGCGCTTTTATTGCTTGGATTCGCTAGGGGCTATGAAATGTATAGTTCTGTTTTAGCGCTGTTGCTGAACATGTTTATTAAATTGCTAAAAACGTGGCTTTAACGAATCAGGTTTGCTAAGATTGAAACAAGACGAGATGACGTAAAACATTTTGGGGAACAGAGAGAAGCACATGAAAGTGAATCCGACAGATGCCGCACAAGTCGCGGGCGTAACAAGAAAAACGCTTTATGCCGACATGCAAAAAGGCACACTTAGTTACGAAGTGACAGATAAGAAGAAACGTTTAATTGATGTTGCGGAGTTGGAGCGTGTCTACGGCTCGCTCGTTAAAGATGTTAAAGGTACACAGCAAGACACATTATTTGATGCGCCGCGCGAAGCGCAGGTTACACAATCAGCCGCAAACACAGATACTTCCGTTGAAGCCGCATTGCTGCGTCAGCGTATGGAGTTTATTGAACTTGAACGGGTAAGAGAGCGCGAGCAGATGAGTGAGCAGATAGAGCATTTAAGAGCCATGCTCGGTTCAGAACAAGAGGAGCGGCGCAAAATAACAGCGCTGCTGACAAACCAAAGCTCAGAGCGTGAAAAACAAGGCCAGATGCAAGAAAAAACGGAGACAGAACTCGATAGCTTAAAGACGACCGTGCTTGAGCTGCGCAAGCAGAATAGGGGCATCTTCAAAGCGCTGAAAGAAGAGCAGAGCAAAAGCTTCTGGCAGAAAATATTTGGTTAAGTAAATATTTTTATTATGTTTTTATTTTTAGTTTGTTAAACTGTTTGAACAAATTTATACAGAGCTCTATTTTAGGAGATAGTTAATGTCTAAGGACTTAGTGCGCATAAGCGTGATGATACGAACCGAGCAACTGAACCAGCTGCATGCGCTTGAAGTGAATATTAGTGGTTATATACGCGATTTGATTGATGACCGTATCAGTAATGATACGATTGTTCTCTCGGTCAGTGATGAAACAAAGAAGTTATATGATCAGGTCATTTCAAATTCAGGTCAGACAGACCTTGATTTAGAGCCTTATGTCGTAGATGCGTTGAAAATTATGATCCAAGATAAAATCTCGGAAATGCAGAAACTGCACGACAGTCTATAGTCTGTATTTTACGGAGCATCCCATTGTTGATAAATTCAGGCCACCAGACTGGCCTGAATTTTTTTTGTGTGTTCTTGTAATGGGGCAGGGGAGAGCACGCCTTCTTTAAAATTATCGCTACAGAGCTGAATAATTTTTGACCCAATAATAACGCCATTTGCGCCTTTGTTGACCATATCCTGTGCGTGGTCAGGCGTTGAGATGCCAAAGCCTGCAATGGCGGGGAGCTTTATTTGTGTCTTGATTGCAGTGAAGAGCGTTTTAAGGTCACTGTCAAAATCGTCCTTCATGCCTGTTGTGCCCATTTTGGTCACGACATAGATAAATCCGCCAGCGTAGGGGCGTATTTTTTCAAACCGGCCTGCATGCGTGGTTGGGGCAACAATAAAGATAAGCTCCATATTTTGTGCTTGCGTGATGGGGTGGACATCCTCAGCGTGCTCGGGCGGTAAATCGGGGATAAGAATGCCATCGCAGCCAGCCTTAGAAAGGGCGGAAATAAAGTGCTCTACGCCTTTTGCGAGAACAATATTAAAATAAGTCATCACAGTAAGCGGGATTTGCGGCGCGTATGCGCGGATGGCTTCAATGAACACAATCGCATCATCGGCTTTAAACCCTTGATCCAGCGCTATATTGGCTGCGTCCTGAATAACAGGGCCGTCAGCCACGGGGTCACGAAAGGGCAGGCCGAGCTCTAACCCATCAGCGCCGCCATCAATTAATGCTTTTGCCGCCGCGATAGAACCCTCTAGTGAGGGATAGCCCATCAGGACGTAAGGCATGTAGACGGCTTTGCCGCTATTCACCTTGTCATGAATCTGCGTGTATCTGGTGTTAAGCATTTTTCTGTGCCTCCGCATAGGCCATGATGTGTTCTAAATCTTTATCGCCGCGCCCTGATAAATTGACCAAAATGACGCTATCAGGGTGTTCTTTTGCTGTTTTCTTGGCTTGTGCAAGAGCGTGCGCGCTTTCAAGCGCAGGGAGGATACCTTCAAGCGCAGAAAGCTCATAAAAGGCGCTGACGGCTTCTTCATCGGTTATTGCGGTGTAGGTCGCGCGGCCTATATCGCGTAAATAAGCATGTTCAGGGCCGACAAGCGGGTAATCAAGCCCAGCGGATATACTATGCGTGTCTTGAATTTGTCCATCTTCATCTTGTAAGGCGAGGCTGCGCATGCCGTGTAAGACTGCAGGCGTGCCTTTGACTAACACTGCGCCATGCCTGTTGGTTTCCAAACCTTCGCCGCCAGGTTCTGCGCCGATGAATCGTACTTCTTGATCCTCACTAAAACCACTAAATAATCCAATCGCATTTGACCCGCCACCAACGCATGCTATGGCGTAATCAGGGAGCTTGCCAATTTTCTCAAGACATTGCGCGCGCGATTCTTGACCAATCATGCGGTGGAAATGTTTTACTAGGGTCGGGAAGGGATGGGGCCCTGCGGCTGTACCCAGTAAATAATGTGTGGTGTCACAGCTTGCAATCCAATCACGTAATGCTTCGTTAATAGCATCTTTTAATGTTGCGCCGCCGCTTGTTACGGCAATGACTTCCGCGCCGAGCAGCTTCATGCGCTGTACATTTGGGGCTTGGCGTGCAACATCGACAGCGCCCATATAGACGGTGCAGGGGAGGTTCATTTTGGCGCAGGCCATTGCCGTGGCTACGCCATGCTGGCCTGCGCCGGTTTCTGCAATAATCCGCGTTTTGCCCATTTTTTTGGCAAGCAGGGCTTGCCCCAAGGCGTTATTGGTTTTATGTGCGCCGCCATGCAGTAAGTCTTCGCGTTTTAAGTATATTTCTGCGCCATAAGCGGTCGAGAGGTTTTGCGCGTGATAAAGCGGGGTAGGGCGGCCGCCCCAATCTTCCATCAAACCTAAAAACTCAGCTTGAAAGGCGCTGTCATGCTCGTATTTGCGAAAACCAGTAAGAAGCTCTTCTAAAATAGGCATCAAGGCTTCTGGGGAGTATTGCCCGCCATATGCGCCGAAAAAGCCATTATCTTCATTTTGTAAACTGCTCTTACTGTCTTGCACTGCCTATTCCTTACATCAACCGCTATAGATCGCCTATTTAGCGAGATTATGTTTTTTAGGTCAAGGGTTAATCGCGTAGAGGGAAAAAACTTTCTTTTTTGCCGTGTAATATGTATAAAGAAGCGGCAGACAGCATTGTAATCATGGTGAATAACGAATGGCTATACAGCTAGGTGACATAAAAATTGATGATCCGGTCTTCTTAGCGCCTATGTCTGGCGTTACGGATTTGCCGTTTCGCCGTTTAGTACGGAATTTCGGCGCAGGCCTTGTCTTTTCGGAGATGATCGCAAGCCGCGCTATGGTTGAACAGGTTAAGGGATCTAAACGCATTCAAGAAGACCGCCTTGATGAACCGCCTTTTGCCCTGCAGCTTGCAGGCTGTGATCCAGAAGTCATGGCAGAGGCAGCACGGCTTTGCGTCGCGCGTGGCGCGCCGCTTATTGATATTAATTTTGGCTGCCCTGTGAAGAAAATCGTTAATAAAATGGGCGGGTCGGCGCTGATGCGTGATGAACCACTCGCTTTTGACATCATGCAGGCCGTCTGTGAGGCTGTAAACGTACCTGTCAGCGTGAAAATGCGCCTTGGCTGGGATGAAGATCACCTTAACGCGCCGCATTTGGCGCATTTAGCAGAGAAAGCGGGCATTCAAATGGTCACTGTGCATGGACGCACGCGCTGCCAGCTTTATAAAGGGGCGGCAGACTGGGCAGCTGTGCGCGCAGTGAAAGAAAACGTCTCCGTGCCTGTAATCGTCAATGGCGATATTAAAACCGCCGCAGATGCACGGCTTGCAATGCAGCTTTCAAAAGCAGATGGCGTTATGATAGGGCGGGCGTGCTATGGGCAGCCATGGAAGATCCGTGCAATTAGCGATACGCTTTATTATGGCAGAGAATCGTATGAACCAAATATGCACCATAAACAGCGGGTCATTTTGGAGCATTATCATGCGCTGCTAGATTATTATGGCGTGGATACCGGTATGAAAATTGCCCGCAAGCATTTATCATGGTATTTGAAATCGATGCCTGAATCTGCGGCTTTTCGTAAAAAAGTTACTCAGTTAACTGATCCTGTGCTTGTTGTCTCAGAAATTACAGCGTTTTTTGCTGACCTGCCTGTCGCGCGCGCAGCTTAGAATGAGAGAAACGTTATCAATCCATAAGATCAATGCCGAAATGCAGGCATAGGGCATCGATGAGCTTATAAAGGCCTATACCATCATCTGGGCGTTTAGAATCTGTGGCTATTTCTTGTAGAGTGAGTTCGTGGGCAATGTTTTTCTGCACTTCGCGGCGTATTTCATCGATATTCAGGCCGTCTGTGACGCTGGCGTGAAGTTTTTCGAGCAATTCTTGCTCTGTTGGGTGCAAATGCCCGTCTTTATAGGCAAGTAAACGCGCAAAATAGACGACTTGCGCACGGTATTTGGGTTCATTAACATGTTTAAGCATTTCAAGTGCATCTTGCGGGTTAGAAAGGTCCGAGATAAGTAGAATGTAGTTGTCTTGGCTGAGGCCAGCTTTAGCGCGCATCTTGTCGAAAATATTGATTAAATGGCTGCGCTCTGTTTCATGGATCAGACCATCTGCATGTGCCATTGTCACGATGCAGCGCCACATATAAAGCTTGCTGATGCTAAAAGAGGGGTGCATTGTGTTTTGTGTGTTCGCTGTCATGAGATGTCGCCCTTACCTTAATCATAGACTGTAATTGAACTATTATTTTACCACATCCCTATAATCTAGGCGACATTATTTTAAAACACAAAAAAGCCGTATTAACCAAGGTTAATACGGCTTTTATAATCTTGTTATTGTATTTTATCTATTTGATTTTATAGAGATAATCAAGGTGCGCAGCGGCAAGTTTATGGCCGTTATTATTCGCTTCATTTAGCATTTCTTCGGCTAAATCAAGATCGGCGCTATCCATACCAAGACCATGCAGGGCTTGATAACCGATGCTATGTGCGGCTTGTACGTTGGCGTTCATATCGTATGATGCGTGGAAGAATGTATTGGCAAGACTGTCATCTTCAGCAACGCTAATACCGTTTGCAAGGTCGTGACCAATGTCTTTTGCTGCCTGTGATGCGACATTTATATTATCTGAATTCAAACGCTCAACTTCGTCCGCAAAAACATCTGAAAGGCCAAGGCTGCTGATCAAGTCGAGGACTTCTTCAGGGCTGTCAATCACTGTGTCTATCTCTTCGGCCACCGGCGCAGGCTCTGCGTCTGTTTCATCGGCAACTAAAACGGCGTTATTTTCTTCATCAACTTTAATGACTGGGGCGGTTACGGTTTCGACCGTTTGTTCAATGCTCTGGCCTTCTGCTTGCTCTGTGTCTTGGTTGTCTGAGCCCGTAAGGCTTACAAAAGCAAGGCTAGAGACCAAAAGGGCTGCGCCCGCTGAACTCGCAATTGCGACCTTATTGTTTTTCCATGCATTGCTTGCCCATGATGTAAATTTCGACCAGTAACTTACTGCGGCGTTATCTTGTGTGTTCTCGTTGCTCATAGCGCGGCTCCATATTGTTATATGGGGCGGAGTATAAAGCGGCAACTTTATTATGTCAAGAAGATTTCTTTTGATACAATATTACAAGCCGCTATCACTATTACGGCTATGCGCAGGCTTTATTTGCCGCCATTGCAATGGCGAGGGCCTGATCCAGATCTGCAATAATGTCATCAATATCCTCTACGCCAATTGAAAGGCGAATAGTCTCTGGCATTGTGCCTGCGGCTTTTTTCTGCTCCTCGCTGAGCTGAGAATGCGTTGTTGATGCTGGGTGGATAAGCAAGCTGCGTGTATCGCCAATATTTGCAAGATGCGAGAATAGCTTCACATTATTGACGACCTCAACGCCAGCTGCATAGCCGCCCTTAACGCCAAATGTCATCACGGCGCTGCACATACCGTTTTTCATGTATTTTTGACCGTTCTTATATGATGGGTGAGAGGGCAACCCAGCATAGCTAACCCAGTCGACACCCGCATGTGCATCAAGATACTGCGCGACTTTGAGCGCGTTTTGGGAGTGTCTTTCCATACGCATACCAAGGGTTTCTAAGCCCATTACGGTTAAATACGCGTTAAGCGGCTGCTGGTTCATCCCAAGATCACGCAGGCCAACGGCATGGTTATGCATACAAAAGGCTTTTTCGCCAAACATATCTGCAAATATAGCATTATCATATGCAGGCTCAGGCATGGCGAGCATTGGGTATTTTGCAGCGTTCTTTTTCCAGTTAAAATTACCGCCATCAACTACAGCGCCGCCCATTGCATTACCGTGACCGCTAATAAACTTGGTCGTTGAATAAGTGACAATATTCGCGCCAAATTCAAGCGGTCGGCATAAATATGGCGTGCCAATAGTGTTATCAACTGCGAAGACAACGTTATACTCTTCTGCTATTTTGGCGATGGCATCAAAGTCAACAATGACGTTTTCAGGGTTGGTTGGGCTTTCAACGAAAATAACTTTAGTTTTTTCAGTAATCGCGCGTTTGAAATTATCTGTGTCCGTCGGGTCAACGAAATGGCCTTTCCAGTTAAAAGCGCGGCTAAACTGGTAACGTAGCTGGCTTAATGTTCCACCATATAGTTTTGACGCTGCGACAAACTCATCACCGTGGCTCAGCAAGGTGAAAAACATCAGCATCTGCGCTGAAATGCCTGATGATGTACATGTTGCGCCAACGCCGCCGTCAAGGGCGGCAAGTTTCTCTTCCAAAGCAGAGACGGTGGGATTGGTTAGGCGTGAATAAACAAATCCAGGCTTTCTCAAGTGAAAAATATCCGCAGCATCTTCGATGTTTGGGAAGCTATAGGCTGATGTCTGGTGTATGGGAATAGTACGCGCGCCGGTTGTTGGGTCGCTACCGCAGCCTGCATGGATTGCTAATGTATCAAAGTTTTTGTTTTTATTTTGATCAGACATAGTATGATTCCCCATATAATGTTATTATTTTGAGGTAGAAGCTATCATATTTTACGGCGTATTTTGATCAAAAAGAATGCTGCTTTGCACCATCTTTGTATAAAATATTAGAGGTACTTTATATGACAATTTTAGATTTATCAGGAATGCGCGCTTACCTTGACGGCGATAAGGAAGAAGAGCGCGAAATTATTCAGGTCTTTGTAAGCAAGGCACAGAAAGATTTGGAGGCGATAAAAGCTTCTTGTGACGGCGTTTCATTAGAAGCGTGGCAAGAAAGTTGCCATTCGTTGAAGGGGAGCGCTGCGCTTTTGGGCGCGTTTATATTACGTGACCTTTGCCACGAAGGCGAAACGATGGGGGGGTGTGATGTCACGGCACAGCAAGCGGTTTTTTCCCGTATAGCAGAGGCCTATGATGCAGTGCTTGCAGCGCTAAATGACGAAGGTCTGCTTTAAAAGGGGAGGGGCGGTCTCTTGTTGAGAGGATGATAAAAGGCCACCTTATTGGGGTGGCTTTTTGCTTCGCTGCATTAATGCTCGCTCACCATCATGCGAAAAGCTGAGCCGAAAGAGACGCCCGTGGAACGCGCGGCGGCCTTGCTGACTTTGATATTAACGGTGGGCATACTTTGTATCACCAGCACGCAGCTTTTAGCTGTAAGGCAGCTTTCATGCGTTGAAACAGTGATAACGCCTTTTGTAGTGACGGCGTTGAAAATTTGTGATTGCTGGGCTTCTGTGCCTTGTGTGAAGTATAAAACAGGGAATTTGCCTGTCGACGCGGCATTTGGCGTGATTTTCTTTGCATGAATATTAAGCCTCCCAGAATGTATGCCGCCATTAATCAGGGAAATCATATCGTTGGCTTCTAAAACGGAATGCGGGTTGTCAATATTCTGAACGATGCCAATTTGAATGTCGCCACTTGGCCCATTTTCAATGAAGCCTAAGGCGCGGCCTAATATTTGTAAGTCTTTTTTGTTGAGTGCGTGGGCTTGCAATGGGCATATCGCTATACCAATAGCAATAAATGCCATTGTTAATATGAATTTGTTCACGGTATCCTCGTTTTAAAATAAGTTAAAGAAATAAATAAAATCAAATAATATAAATAATAGATAAAGTGTATGCCATGTGTTGGGCTGAGTAAATATATTCGGTGCGTTTATAAAATAAAAAAAGCCCCTTACGCATAAGGGGCTTTTAAAAACTTTATCGGCTTAAATATTAAAATTCATATTTGGCGCGAAGGAACACTTGGCTGTCGACTTCCTCACCATAAGCAGATTGTTCGTTATCACCAAGCGCTGCTTGTGCGTTGAGAGATAATGTCAACTTCTCGATTGGCATGTAGGCAATGCGCGCATCAAGAATAACTTCTGGGTCGATGTTGAGCTTTCTTGCTGGGACGGATGGCGTTGCTGAAACGTCAGCGCCTTGGTTAAAGGCTGACGCCCATGTCGCGAAAGCATCAAATGACCACTGTGCAGTTGGCGAATAACCTAAATTGACATTCACCATATGATCGGAGTTCTGCCCGTCATAATTTGTGCCAGTTTTCAGGTCATCTTTGATTTTTGAGTATGAGTAGTTAATACCCCAGCGGATGTTACCGTCAGTTAAACCTGAGAGGCTAACTTCACCGCCATGAACCTTGGTATCACCAATATTGGTCAGGGAGGTTGTGCCGAGGAAGCCTTGCTGGTCTCTGATTTCCTGATAAAACGCGCCAAGCTTGAACTTACCGTTAAGATCGGTGAGTTGACGTTCATAACCAATCTGGTAGTCAAAGATCGCCGATACTTTTGTGTTCGGGTTACCATATTGACCACCTGTTGGGTTAATGAAAGTCAATTCAAATGATGCGGGCAGGTCAACACCTTTTGCGGCAGAAAAACGCAGCGTATCAAGGTCTGTCATTTTATAGACAAGGCCAAGGTTGTAACCATATTCATCATAACGGTTTTTATATTCATCTATAGCGTAAGGGCTGTTGAATATACCGACGGCTGATGGGTCATAATCTGTGTCGACGTGATCATAACGTAGCGCAGCGCTAGAGGATAATTTATCGTTAATGTTCCAATACCATAAGCCGCTTACAGATTTAATGTTGAGGTTCTCTTCACCGAAGTAAGTTGTACCAAGGAAGTTGTCTGTAGTGTTGGTGCGATATTCACCAGCAAGGCGCAATGTGTGGCTTGTGCCAACTTTGAAGGTATCGCTTAACTGAAGTACAGTGACATTATTCTCAAAACCAACAGTTGCGATATCAGATTTGTAAGCCACATCCACGCTGTTGCGGTATACCGTTGCGTCAATAATACCCCAATCTGTATCAGAAGAGATATTCATGCGCATTGATTTGTTATCTGAATCACGACCATGGCTTGTACCGTATGGGTTCATGATATTTTCGTCAGTAACGCCGCTACCAATTTCAACACGCATTTGTGTTTGTGCATTGAGCTGCAATGCGAGGTCTGCGTTGAAGTTGTGTGAATAGACATCATCACGCAGGCTTGTTACGCCCGCGTTGATTGTATTGCGGTCTTCTTCAAGCTTTGTTGTAGAGCCAGATACGCGCAGCGCAAATTCTTCGCCGTTTTGCCATGTATAGACACCAGAACCACTTTTATAGCCGTTGATACCAGCATCAGCTTCTGCAACATCAATGTCATCATATAAAGGGTTATATGTAACGATGTTGATAACGCCAGATGTTGCGTTAAAACCAAAAAGCGCAGTGTTCGGGCCACGGACGACTTCAATTTGGCGGATTTCTTTGAGATCAACAGGAATGGCAGACCAGTTTACAAGGCCAAAATAATCTTCAAAAACTTGACGGCCATTGACAAGGACAAGCAAGCGTTCGTTGCTCGGTGTGTTGTAACCACGAACGCCGACGGTGTATTCTGTGGATGTGTTCTGACGAACAGATACGCCAGCATAATGGCGCAGAATGTCAGGAATTTCACGCGCAGGGTAGCGTGCGATCTCTTCGGCTGAGATAATAGTCATGTCTAATGGCGCATCAGATGCACGCATTGGTGAGCCGTTGGCTGATGTCGTGACGGCTTCACCGAACATTTCTTGCATCACGCCGTAATTAAGGCTTTGTGCTTGTGCAGATGATATGCCAAAAGCGCATATCGCGGCAGCTGAGAATAAAAGTTTTTTCATTTTAGGAATCTCCTGAAGGGATAAATATGTGTTGGGACTGTGTTAAGAGCCTATTGTTCTGAGATCATCATGCGGAATGCAGATCCGAATGATACCCCTGTGGACCCTGCCGCAGCTGAGCTTACCTTGATGTCAACTTTAGGAACGCTTTTGACGACCATAACGCACTGACTTGCATTAAGGCAGCTATCATGCGTTGAAACAGTAATGGTACCTTTTGAGCTTACCGCATTAAATATTGACGCGTGTGAAGCTTCTGTGCCTTCAGTGAAATAGAGAACAGGGTGACCGGAACCTGCAGCAGCGCCTGTTGCGACTTTTTCTGCTTGTAAATTGATCTTGCCTGATTTAAGGCCGCTACCGATGATAGAAACCAGCTCATTTGCTTCTGCCAAGGATGCGGCATTGCCTGAATCTGTAACGATACCGATTTTAACGTCGCCGCTAGGGCCGTTCTCAATAAAGCCTAATGCGCGCCCTAATATTTGCATGTCTTTCTGCGTAGCGGCAGATGCGTCGGGGGATACAAGCATTAAGCCCAATGCAAAGAGCATTGATTTATATAAATGTTTTTTCACTGGGACCTCGTAAATGTTTAAATAAAATGTATAAAATTTTTAAAAAATTCTAAAATAGAATCATGTTAGAGTAAAGCGGTAGTTGTTTTTTATTAAATGATTTTTAAATTATTGCGTTTATATTAGAATATACTTTAATTTGTTTTTATTTATTTATTTATTGCCCTCCCATGATTATCGGCATGTTTATTATTTTTGAGGAGCCCTTTTTATGTTCGAACGTTTTGCTGTCAAAAATTGGCCTTTTGCACTGAAATTTGGTTTTCCTATATTTTTACTGTCTAT
>MDTB01170783.1_pt1 | contig 12471 bp, 8 predicted proteins | sample 811161 | NCBI WGS metagenome assembly MDTB01 (sample SAMN05326650, study PRJNA326480) | marine metagenome | isolation source: seawater | place: Mediterranean Sea | collected 2009 | reverse complement strand
TCCTGGTGATTTTGTTACAGAATGTTTTCCTGGACAATTCAGAAATTGGTTTTATTCTTTGTTAGCAATGTCCGCAGAGCTTGAAGGAAAAGCACCCTTTAAAACACTTCTTGGTCATGCTCTGGTTAAGGATGAAACTGGTCGCGATATGCATAAAAGCTGGGGAAATGCAATTTGGTTTGATGATGCAGCTGAAAAAATGGGTGTAGATGTTATGCGTTGGATGTATTCAATCCAAAATGTTGAACAAAATTTACTCTTTGGATATACCATCGCAGATGAAGTAAGAAAAAAAATGATAACATTATGGAATGTTTATTCATTTTATGCAACTTATGCATCTGTTGATGGTTTTTCTCCAGAGAATAATCCTCTTAAAATAGATTCATTATCCTTACTAGATCGCTGGATTATATCAAAAACTCATTTATTATTAGAAAAATCTAAAAAATCTTTTGATAATTATAGAGTTGATCGTTTTATGAAAGCCTTTGAAATATATCTTGAAGAGTTATCGAATTGGTATATCAGAAGAAGCAGAAGACGATTCTGGAAATCAGAGGATGATGAGGACAAGAATAATGCATATATTACACTATACCATGTATTATCAGTTAGTATTAAATGTGTCGCACCAATCTTACCCTTTATTACTGAAAATATTTATCAAAACCTGATTAAAAATTCAGAAAACTCTGTACCTGAAAGTGTTCATTTATGTGACTATCCTCAACCGGAAAGTAGTTATATTAATTATCAACTTATGAAAAATGTTGATTCATTAAAAAAATGTGTTGAGTTGGGAAGATCTGCCAGAAGTCAAAATAAAATAAAAATAAGACAACCATTAGAGAAAGTACTTTTTGCGATCGAAGATAATGATATTGCGGAATTTTTTAATCAGAATAAAGATATTATTCTTGACGAATTAAATGTCAAGTCCATTGATAGAATTACTGAAAAAGATGATTTAATTAGATATAAAATTAAACCAAACCTGAGAACTCTTGGCCAGAGGTACGGTAAAGGTTTATCAGAAATAAAAACAATCTTAAATAATTCAGATCCAAATATCGTAGTTTCCTTTTTACATGATAATAATGAAATTGATTTTGAAAATGGTAAATATGTATTGACGAGACAAGATATATTTATTGAAACAGAAGCTCATTCAGGATTTGCAGCTGCTAGTGATAGTGGTATTACAGTGGGTCTTCAAATTGATTTAACAGAGGATTTAATACTTGAAGGTAAAGTTAGAGATATTGTTCGTAAGGTGCAATCCATGAGAAAAAATGCGGGATATGCGGTTGAGGATAGAATAAAAGTAAGTTGGGATTTTGATGGCAAAATGTTAGATGCTGTAACTAAATTTAGAGATTATTTTTTAACTGAAACACTTACAAGAGTGGTATTAAAAGATCTTTTTGACGAGGATTATAGTGAAGAGTATGAGGTCGACAATAATAATTACTTATTGAAAATAAAAAAGGTACAAGGAGAAGTTTAATATGCCTTCAAAAAAATATTCTGAAAAAAAGTTGGCTTTTTTCAAGAAACATATAAAAGCCAAATTAGACAAATTAACAAATGAGCTAAACGATAGTAGAGGTAGTTTAGAATCCAGTGCGGGTGAATCTTCAAATCTTTCACAAGAATCAATCTATAGTGTTCACATGGCTGATGCTGGAACTGATTCTTTTGAGAGGGAAAAAGGATATCATTATATAAATAGAAAAACCGATTATCATAAATCTCTGACCAAAGCACTTGAGAGAATTGAGGATGGTACTTTTGGGGTTTGTACTATCAGCGGAGAGTTGATACCCGAGGAAAGAATGCTTGAGGTACCAAATGCAACTAAAACAGTAGAAGCAAAAGAAAAAGAAAAGCTTAATATTTAAAATCCTATGTCTTTGATCGGGATTATCATTGCAATTGTTGCATTAGACCAATGGTCTAAATGGATGATTAAGACATCCTATGATCTTTATCATTCTGAACCTATCATACAAGGCTTTCTGCATTTCACGTATGTAACAAATGAAGGAATGGCCTTTGGACTGGAATTACCTGGTGGTAAATTAATTTTATTAATTCTTACTATTATACTAACAATATTTCTTGCCTTCTACCTTTATAGTGAAAAAAATGGACATCCACTTTCAAAATATGGTTTAGCATTAATCTTTAGTGGTGCTATTGGTAATTTAATTGATAGAGCTTTATTCGGAAAAGTCGTGGATTTTTTAGATTTTATGATTGGTGATTTTCATTGGTATGTATTCAACGTTGCTGATTCCTCAGTAACAATTGGAATGACTATTTATATCATTTACTCAATTATGGAAGAAAAATTAAACACGATAAAATAAACTCTAATCTGATTTATTTTACGATTCTTAAAGAAGAAGATGTTGGTACAAGGCTAGATAAGTATTTAGTTCAGAATATAAAAAATGAATCAAGGTCAAAAATTCAAAATTGGATACGATCAAAACTAGTTCTAGTAAACAGACTTCATAAAAAAACAGGTTATCTATTAGAGCTCGAAGATAAAATCACACTCAAAATACCTAAGGCACCTATATTTAATGATGAAAAACCAGAACCTATTGAATTAAATATTATTTTTGAAGACGACGAAATAGCTGTAATAGATAAACCTTCTGGCTTGGTTGTTCATTCTGGCACTTCTAATACTTCAGGAACTCTTGTAAATGGTCTCCTCTTTCATTTTAATTCATTATCAGAAGGGAATCAAACTTTCAGACCGGGAATTATACATAGGCTAGATAAGGAAACTTCAGGTGTTATTGTCATTGCGAAAACAAATTTTGCCCATAAAGTAATAAGTAAACAATTTCAAAATAGAGAAGTTGAAAAAACATATACAGCTTTAACTTGGGGCAATTGGGGAAAAAAACGAGGTGTCATAGATCTTTCAATTGGACGTAGTCGAAAAGACCCAACATGTTTTACAGTCGATGAAAAAGGGAAGAAGTCTCTGACAAAATATTTAGTGCAAAAACAATTTCGGCATTTAGCACTTGTATCTTTTTTCCCAAAAACTGGAAGAACACATCAAATTAGAGTTCATTCATCTTCATTAGGAAATCCTATTTTTGCAGATGAAAAATATGGTGGGGGAATATCAAAAGCAAAAGGCTATTTAACTGAGTTCGCAAAGTTTTATATAAAAAATATTAGAGAATTAGGCCGTCATGTTCTACACGCGCAAGAAATAAAATTTAGACATCCTACAAAAAATAAAATGATGAATTTTAAGGCGCATTTGCCGAAAGAGTTAGTAAATTTAATTAACTTATTAGAAACACTTCATGAAAACAAATGAAAATTCAACTTTTAATGGGTTTCTTGCATTCATTAAAAAAGAACGAGGATATAGTCAAAACACCATAGATGCATACAAAATAGATATTAAAAAATTCAATTTTTTTCTTATGAAATATTTCGATACACCAAGTATTGATTATATGAAAGTAGATAAATGGGCTTTAAGAAATTTTTTTGGAAAAGAAGAAGAAGAAGGTATAAGCAGTAAGTCACGTAGACGACGACTATCTAGCATAAGAACTTTCTTTAAGTTTTTAATCAGAACTGATAAAATTAAAAAAAATCCAGCACTGGATATATCATTACCAACAATTAGTAAAAATATACCTATCATAATCCCCAGAGAGAGTCCAGACCCAAATGATAAAACTGGAAAAACAAAAATTGATAATATACAAGCATTGATTAACCAGCCTAGTATAGATTACCAAAAAAGTAAAATGGAAAAGAAGGAAAGAAAAGGTGCATTCCTTAGAATGCTTAGAAATACTGCCATACTGGAATTATTTTATGCAACAGGAATTAGATTGAGCGAGTTAGTGAGTTTAAATATCAATTCATTCAAGGTAAATGAAATGTTACTTAAAGTAAAAGGAAAAGGGGATAAAGAAAGATTGATTCCATTTGGAAGAAAAGCAATAGATTCTATTTCTCTTTATTTAAACGAAAGATCTTTAAATTGGGATTCAAATGGCAAAAGACCTATCTTTTGTGGTTGGGATGAAAAAAGAATTTCTAAAAGATTGGTTCAATTAATATTAAAAGATTATCTTTCTACGATTTTAAGATCTATTGATATTAGGGATCCGAAAGGAACTAGCCCCCATACAATTAGACATACATTTGCAACACATTTATTAGAGGCCGATGTAGATATTAGAATTATTCAAGAACTTTTGGGACATAGCAGTATAAGTTCAACACAAATATACACTAAAGTTGATACTAAAAAATTAATTGAAATATATAAAAAATCACACCCACATGGTTCTTGAGAGGAGTAATTATTAATGATTAATAATGAAAACATAAACTTAACAGTCCTTGGATTAGAAAATCAAAAAAAGATATGTAGAAATTTATCAGTTGAATTATTAGTTGATGATATTATAAAAAATAAAGAAGGGATCATAGGTCCAAAAGGATCAGTTCTGGTAGATACTGGGGTATATACAGGAAGATCTCCAAAGGATAAATATATTGTTGAAGAATCATCTTCAAAAGATAAAATATGGTGGGGAGAAGTTAATAAAAAAATATCAAACGATATTTTCGATATACTTTACAAGAAAGTAATTCAGCATTATAATGAGGAGAGCTCATCAGCTACGTATGTATTTGATGGATTTGCTGGCGCTGATAAAGAACATGCTTTGAATGTTAGGTTTGTTGCAAAAAAAGCATGGCAGTCACATTTTGTAAATAACATGTTTATTAGACCAAAGAATAATGATTTATGTGATTTTCAGCCCGGGTTCACTATTATTAATGCATCAGAGGTATACAATGATGATTTTAAAAAGTTAGGTATGCACTCTGAAACATTTATAGTCTTCCATCTAGAAAAGAGAATTGCAATAATTGGAGGAACTGAATACGGAGGAGAAATGAAAAAAGGGATTTTTTCAGTTTTACATTATCTTCTTCCTCAAAAGAATATCCTCTCAATGCATTGTTCAGCAAACGTTGATCAAAATTATGAGAATACAGCGATATTTTTTGGGCTTTCAGGTACAGGTAAAACCACACTAAGTACTGATCCTAATCGTCCTCTTATAGGAGATGATGAGCATGGTTGGTCGGATAATGGAGTTTTTAATTTTGAGGGTGGCTGCTACGCCAAGCTTATAAACTTAGATCCAAATGAAGAGCCTGATATTTTTGGAGCAATAAGGCAAGGAGCATTGGTAGAGAATGTAGTCTATAATAAAAAAGATCAGGAGATTGATTTCTCAGATGGGTCAAAAACACAAAATACAAGAGTCTCATATCCAATAAGTCACATCAAAAATTCTCTTTCAAATAAAGGTAGAGAAAGTATAGCGGGACATCCTGAGAAAATAATTTTTCTTACTTGTGATGCTTATGGTGTTTTACCACCAGTAGCAAAATTAAATCCTAATCAAGCAATGTATCATTTTGTTAGTGGTTATACTGCAAAAATTGCAGGTACTGAGTTAGGAATTAATGAGCCTGTTGCAACATTTTCTCCTTGTTTTGGGGGTCCTTTTCTTACCTTACATCCCTCAAAGTATGCTGAGCTGTTAAAGAAAAAAATTGAAAAATTTCAGACAAAAATATATATGGTTAATACTGGTTGGGTTGGAAATAGTGCAAACTCTGGTGCAAAACGTTTTAGTTTACCAAAAACTCGTTTAATAATAAACTCTATCCTTAATGGAGATATTGAATCATCAGATTTTATTTTCGACAGTTATTTTGGTTTTAAAATACCAAAAAAGTTAGATGGGATAGATAGTAACCTTTTAGACCCGCGTACGGCTTGGGAAGATTTTAATAGTTATAAAATTGCCGCAAATAAGTTAGTATTAAAGTTTCAAGAAAATTATAAAAAATATGATTTAGGTGATAAAATGATATCTTTAGGAAGTCCTAAAATTTTAGAGGATTTAGAATAATATTTTCATTAATATTATTTTTTCCTTAATATTTAAAGTCGAATTTGTACCATATTGCTCGACTTAAAAAAAAGCTAAAAAGGATTTATAACAAACCGGTTTTAGCGCCGGTTTTTTTTTATGAAAAAATTAGAACACTTATTAAAAAAAAATATTTTAGTTATGGATGGTGCCATGGGCACTATGATTCAGGATCATAAACTAGAAGAAATAGATTTTAGAGGTGAACGCTTTTTGAATCATCCTTCAGATTTAAAAGGTAATAATGATATTTTATCGATTACACGCCCGGATATTATTAAAGAAATACATGATAGTTATCTTCAATCAGGCGCGGATATAATTGAAACCAATACTTTTAATTCAACTAGTATATCACAAGCAGATTATGGTCTGGAGAAAATAGTTTATGAATTGAATAAATGTTCTGCTGAAATAGCAGTATCAGCTTGCAAAAAGTATAATGCTAAAAATGAGAGTAAACCTCGTTTTGTTTGTGGATCTATAGGACCTACCAATAAAACTGCATCGATGAGTCCAGATGTATCAAGCCCTGGATTTAGGAATATTGATTTTGATGAGCTAAAAGACTCCTATATTGAACAGATTAGAGGATTAATTGATGGAGGTGTAGATTTACTACTTATAGAAACTGTATTTGATACACTTAATTGTAAAGCCGCAATCTTTGCTGTGGATACAGTTTTTGAAGAGAAGAAAGTGAATTTACCGTTAATGATTTCGGGTACGATAACGGATGCTAGTGGTCGACTTTTATCGGGCCAAACAGTTGAAGCTTTTTGGCATTCAATCAGGCATGCTAAGTTAATCGCGGTAGGTCTCAATTGTGCATTAGGTGCAGAGCAAATTAGGCCTTATATCTATGAGTTTTCTAAAATAGCAGATACAAATATATTAGTGTATCCTAATGCAGGTTTACCTAATGAGTTTGGAGGCTATGATGAAAGTCCAAAAGATATGGCTGTATATCTTGAAGAGTTTGCATCTTCAGGCTTAGTTAATATAATTGGTGGATGTTGCGGAACTAGTCCAGATCATACTTCTGAATTTGTTCATTCAGTAAAAAATTTAAAACCACGTATTATTCCGTCTTTTCAGCCATTGACAAAATTAAGTGGTTTAGAATCAGTTATAATCCGTTCTGAATCTAATTTTATTAATATTGGTGAAAGAACAAACGTAACAGGATCGATAAAATTTAAAAGATTAATAAAAGAAGATAAATATGATGATGCGTTATCTATTGCGCTTGACCAGGTTGAAAATGGTGCTCAAATAATAGATATTAATATGGATGAAGGTTTGATAGACGGTGAGAAGGCAATGGTCAAATTTTTACGTTTAATTGCGGCTGAGCCAGATATATCCAAAGTACCATTAATGATAGATTCCTCTAAATGGTCAGTAATTGAAGAAGGTTTGAAGAATATACAAGGGAAAGGTATTGTTAATTCAATTTCGTTGAAAGAAGGTGAAAAGGAATTCATACGTCAGGCAAATCTTATTAGAAAATATGGAGCTTCTGTTATAGTAATGGCTTTTGACGAAAAGGGACAAGCAGATAGTTATGAAAGAAAGATTGAAATTTGTGAGCGAGCATATAAGATTTTAACAGATATAGTTAAATTAGATCCAGAAGATATAATTTTTGATCCTAATATTTTTGCAATAGCGACCGGAATCGAGGAACATAATCAATACGGTAAAGCATTCATTGATGCTTCAAGAGCCATCAAAGAGAAAATGCCTCATTCACATATAAGTGGTGGCGTTAGTAATCTCTCCTTCTCCTTTCGCGGTAACAATGGAATTAGAGAGGCAATGCATTCATGTTTTCTTTATCATGCAACTCAAAATGGAATGGATATGGGAATTGTCAACCCAGGACAACTTACATTATATGACGACATTGATCATGAATTAAAGACAGTAATCGAAGACGTTCTATTTGATCGTGATCAAAATGCAACTGAAAAGCTAGTTAGAATAGCTGAGAACTTTAGAGGTATAAAAAAGAATAAAATAGTTGAAAACAAATGGCGTTCTTATTCAATATCTGAACGACTTGCTCATTCATTAGTAGAAGGTATCGATCAGTTTATAGTCGAAGATACTGAATTAGCCAGGCAAAGTCTAAAAAAACCGATTGATGTCATAGAAGGTCCTTTAATGGATGGTATGAATAAAGTAGGTGATTTATTTGGGTCTGGAAAGATGTTCTTACCACAGGTTGTAAAGTCAGCAAGAGTAATGAAAAAATCGGTTGGTTACTTAGTCCCATTTATTGAAAAAGAGAAAAAACACAATAACATTAGGCAAGCAACCAACGGGACAATAGTTTTAGCCACAGTAAAAGGAGATGTTCATGATATCGGTAAAAATATTGTGGGAGTTGTTTTAGGTTGTAACGGTTATAACATTATAGATTTAGGCGTAATGGTAGCTGCGGATAATATTATCAATGCTACTATTGAATCAAAAGCTGATATTTTAGGACTTTCTGGTCTTATTACACCGAGCCTCGATGAGATGGTTCATGTCGCATCAGAAATGAAGAGAAGAAATTTAAACATCCCGCTATTGATAGGCGGTGCAACTACAAGTAAAAAGCATACTGCCGTTAAAATTGATGAAAAGTATCCAGATAATGTTTTCCATGTACTAGATGCAAGTAGATGTGTAGGTGTCATTTCTAAATTACTGAAACCAAAGAAAAAAAGTATATTTGTAAATGAAACAAAAAAAGAGTTCGCGAAACTGAGAGATAATTTTTATGAAAATCAAAAATCTTTTAGATTTCTTTCTATAGATGTAGCAAGAGCCAACAAGCCAAATATAATTCATAATCCATACCTGCCTGAAAAATTTGGTACAATGATTTTTGATTCAATTTCTCTTAAAAGTTTAGTTGATTATATTGATTGGTCACCATTTTTTCATGCTTGGGAATTACATGGTCACTACCCTAAAATTTTTCAAGATAAAATAATAGGTAAAGAAGCCAAAAAATTATTTAATGATGCTCAACAAATGTTGAGTAAAATAGTCAGTAAGGACTTATTAGTTTCAAAAGGTGTTTATGGCCTTTTTTCAGCAAAATCAAATCGTGAAGAAGTGGTAGTCGAAGATAAAAATATTATATTTAATTTTCCAAGACAGCTCTTAGATAAAGGAAAAAATCCTAATTTTTGTTTAGCAGATTATATCTCTTCAGATAAAGAAGATTGCATAGGAGTTTTTGCCGTAACCGCAGGACATGGTTTAAAGGAAATGGTTTATAAATATGAAAAAGATCTAGATGATTATAGTTCAATAATGGCTAAAGTTTTAGCTGATAGACTAGCTGAAGCAGCCGCAGAGTGGATGCATGAATATATCAGAAAAATAGGATGGGGTTATGCTAAGAATGAGAACTCAAAAATTGAAGATATGCTAAGAGAAAAATATACTGGCATTCGCCCTGCACCAGGTTATCCTGCATGCCCTGATCATAAAGAAAAAGATAAAATATGGGAATTATTGAATGTGGAGGATTCAATTGGTATTTCGCTGACTGAATCTCGCGCAATGCTCCCTACTGCATCAGTTTCAGGATGGTATTTTGCACATCCAGATTCTCGATACTTTAGTGTTTTAAAAAATGAGATAAAAAATGAGAATTAGAGATAAAATAAAAAAACCACAAAGGCCAGTGGTCGCGTATGAAATTTTACCACCAAGGGAGAAGGATGGTACTCTTAATTCATATGCTGAAACTATTAGCTCTCTTCTATCTCAAACTCATATAGACGCAATTAATATTCCAGAAGTGCATGATGAAGCAGGAAGAGGAGAAAGGCCTGTAGCAAATCATAAAAGAGGTGAGCCTCGTGAATTTGGTTTACTTCTACAAGATATTGTAGGTATTGAAGCCATAGTAAATAGGGTCGTTGTTCATAAAAAATTTGAAGTTCAAAAAAACTGGATTGAAAAAACTAATAAAAAATATGAAATTGAAAACTTAATAATAGTTGGTGGTGAATCCAGCTCAATATCTTATTTAGGACCAACTGTTAACCAGGTATTGGAATATATTAAGTATTCTTATAATGAAATTTATGGAAATGTTTTTTCAGGTTGTATTGCGATTCCTAGTAGGAAAAATGAATCTCAAAACTTATTAAAAAAGAGCCAGAATGGAGCAGAGTTTTTCACAACTCAAGTACTTTACGATTCAAATAACATAATAAAAATGATAAATAATTATCAAAGTCTATGTAATAAAAATAAAACCTTTCCAAGAAGGATATTATTAAGTTTTGCTCCTGTATCTTCCCAAAAAAACATTAATTTTTTAAAATGGTTGGGAGTTGAAATTCCAATTGAAACAGAGAGATATCTACAAGCTAGACCTGGTTCGATGTCAGAAAGATCCTTAGATGTTGCAATTGAGGTTTTGAATGAAGTTCTTGGATATATTTCAGAAAATAATTTAAAAGTTCCTATTGGTTTAAACGTTGAGCATATCATGTCTTACAATTTCCAATATTCAATTGAAATGCTTCAGGAACTCGCAAGGATTTATCGTGAATTTTGTATTACTACTAAACAATATAATTAATTAATATTGCCACCCATTATGAAAAAAAAAGGTAGAGGCTAAAAATGAGTAAACTTTTATTTACATCTGAATCCGTAACTGAAGGCCATCCTGATAAAGCATGCGATGCATTCTCAGATGCTATTCTAGATAATATTCTCGAACAAGATACAGAAGCACATGTTGCATGCGAATCTTTAGCAACAAAAGGTCTTGTTGTTGTTTCAGGAGAAATTAGAACATCAGCAAATATCGATGTTAAAAGTGTAATTAGAGATACAATTAAGTACATTGGTTACAACAAAGAAAATAGTGGTGTTGATCCAAGCGAAGTTAAAATATTAAATCATCTTCACGAGCAAAGTCACGAGATCGCTCAAGGGGTTGACTCAAAAAATATCTCAGACCAAGGTGCAGGAGATCAAGGTCTCATGTTTGGATATGCATGTAAAGAAACCCCAGAATTAATGCCTCTTCCTATTCAAATTTCTCATAGACTTACAGAAAAATTATCTATTTTGAGAAAAGATGGCTCCTTACCCTGGCTAAGGCCTGATGGTAAATCACAGGTATCAGTTTTTTATGAGAATGGTATTCCTAAGTCAATAGATAAAACTGTAATTGCTACCCAACATGATGATATGCTAAATAAATATGGCTCAGAACAAAAAGAATTGGAATTTGTAAAAAGTGAAATTTCAAATAAAGTAATAATACCTGTTTTAGAGTCATACGGATATGATTACAAGAATGAATTTATTGTTAATGGAACTGGTCGATTTGTTTATGGTGGTCCTGAAGCAGATACGGGTTTAACTGGAAGAAAAATTATTGTTGATACTTACGGTGGTTATGCACCTCATGGCGGGGGGGCATTTTCAGGTAAAGATTCATCTAAAGTAGATCGTAGTGCAACTTATATGGCAAGATATATTGCAAAGAATATTGTAGCATCTGATTTAGCTGAAAAATGTGAAGTCCAACTTTCATATGGTATAGGTGTTGCAGAGCCTACATCTTTTTATGTAAAAGCATTCAATACTGGAAAAGTGAATGATGAATCTCTTACAAAAATTGCAAGAGAGGTTTTTCCAATTAGACCTGGTGAAATAGTTAAACATTTAGATTTAAAAAAACCACGTTACGGAAATACTTCGGCATATGGTCATTTTGGAAGAGAACTAGAAGAGTTTACATGGGAAAAAATCGATATGGTGGATTCTCTACAATCAAAAATATAGGAAAAAAAATGAGCGATACAATCATTAAAAAAATAGTGGAAAATTTACCTTACAAGGTTAAAAATATTGACCTTGCTTCAGACGGACGTAAATCATTAAATATTTCAGAGAAAGAAATGCCTGGATTAATGGCAACAAGAGAAAAATATGGTAAAGAAAAACCTTTAGCAGGTAAAAAAATTACCGGTTCACTTCACATGACTGTAGAAACAGCAATTTTAATTGAAACGCTAGTTGAATTAGGAGCAGATGTACGATGGGCAAGTTGTAATATCTTCTCAACTCAGGATGAGGCTGCGGCTGTCATAGCTGAAGCAGGTATACCTGTTTTTGCTTGGAAAGGTGAAACTCTTGAGGAGTATTGGTGGTGCACAATGCAAGCCCTTACTTTTCCCGATGGATCTGGACCAGATTTAATAGTAGATGATGGCGGAGACGCTACACTACTTATTCACAAAGGTTATGAATTAGAAAAATATTTTGCCAAGCATAAAACTACACCCAAAATCAACACAAATGTTGATGAAGAAATCATTGTTGAACGGTTAATCAGAGAAGTGCTTGAAAAAGATCCTAACCACTGGTTTAGAGTCCAAAAAAATATTATAGGAGTTTCTGAAGAGACTACCACAGG
>MDTB01105562.1_pt1 | contig 12471 bp, 10 predicted proteins | sample 811161 | NCBI WGS metagenome assembly MDTB01 (sample SAMN05326650, study PRJNA326480) | marine metagenome | isolation source: seawater | place: Mediterranean Sea | collected 2009 | reverse complement strand
GAGAAATGGGACTAATTAGATTGATTTTCAGCTTAATATAATGGGCTAAATATTGAATTAAGAGAAAGAAATATGATCGGGATCTACTCAGGGCAGCCACAAATAAATGAGGAAAAATCAACAGACAATATATGCCTCAAAATGGGCTTTACTCCAGTTTAAGAAAATCTAAATCAACCACCCAATAAATAATTTCAATCTCTTTCTCTTTCGCAGTCAAAATCGAATCTAATAAAGCGATAGCTCCTTCCACACTTGCTTTATGTTCATCTAGTTGAATTGTGATTTGATTAAAATTTCCAAGTCTTCGAAAAACATTGTGATTCATATAATAATCCTTTTGAATATATTCTCTATTATCCTCCCAAAAATAATTATACTGAGTTTTAACGTCACCTAACTCCTCTACCCAACGATCAGATATTCGTTCCACAAAACCATCAACAATGGCTTGATCTCTCGCGTAAGCATTTTCCTTAATATAAAATAATGTGCTTCCAGAATAAATTTGGGTCAGTTTATGCTCCAAGGTATCATCAAGAAATCGAAACGTCCCATCAAGCTGTACGGACTCATATGTCACTTTAGGGGGATCATAAGGCATGGCTTGTTCATAAAAACTCAGTGGAGCAAATGCATAAGCTTCATCACCTTCTCCCATTAAATCCAAAAAGACAGAATCACTGTTCTCATCCCAACGGTCATATTGCCGCTGAAAAAGATCATTAAACCATGCCACACCTTCAATATATTCATCTGTGTAAATGAGGATATCCTGTAATTCAACTTTCAATTTCTTCATGTTGTTGATGTTGTCAGAACGGTGATTACTGTCCTCTCTTTTTTGATCTACTGCCAAGGACAGAAATACACCAAAAAAAATAGCCATAAACTCAATGAACATTTTTTTGGCCCGATCGAAGAAATCTCGAATACTAAACTTATCACCGATGGTGAAGAGTTTAAGAAACCAATTCAGCTCTTTTAACGGTATTTCCTCCTCATCGTAGTTTTTTTTAGTCATCAAAGCTGAGTAAGCTGCCTTCACTTTAGCAAACTGTTCGACATAAGAGCTTTCATTATTGTTGGTAACAGGATCCAACTCTTTACTTAACCGGTCATAAGCTTCTTGAATCTCTTTTTGAGAAGCTCCTTTCTTAAGCCCAAGGGTTTTATAATTCGCTTTCATTAGCAGCAAATTAAACTGATAATTCCTTCATAAGATAAATTTGACAAGATAATAAATAAAATCTGAATGTGGAATAATAGGGTCTAGCTTAAGAAAGACTACTCTCAATAGACTGATTAATTACAATAGCTAAAAGACAATTAAAAAATATTGACCAATAAATCAGATCCGTTTAATCCAATCCACTTTAAAAAAAGCATGCTGATTAAATAATTCGCTCAAATTTGAGAGCAGTCTAGGCCTTTTTAGTAATACATTAATTTTTGAAATACTCTTTGAATATCATCAATTAATATATCTTTGATATTAGAACCTTTAAAACATAAAAATGAAAAAATTATTTATCTCAATGGTGCTCGCCTTGAGTACCTACATGATTCAAGCACAAGAGTATGGCGTGTATTCAATGCATTTTGTAAGAATAGAAGGCAATACAGACGACTTTGAAAAAGTTCAATCTGTGTACATGCAAAAAGTGGCCAAGGAAGCTAAAGAAAAAGGAGATATCACCTTTTGGGCATTTCTGAAACGTGTGACTATGGACAATATTGACGATGAAGAGAGATACAACTATGTATTCGTTCAATCAAATACCAGTATTGAGGCGATGCTTAGTGAAAAAAACAGCTGGTGGAATCATGCCGCTGATGTTCTTAGTACAGAAGAACAAGCCCTTGTCAGTGCCCTGAGTGCAACCCATACCTGGACGGCTGATTCAAGGCATATCTATCTAGATGAAGGTAGTATTGCCAAAGGAATTGGAGGTTACATTCAATTCAATTTTGCCCGTCCAGAAAATGTTGACGGCTTCATCCAAGAAAATTTAACCTTATGGAAACCCTATTTCGAAAAAACTATGGATAGCATGGGCATGGTGAATTGGGGCGTTGGTAGAAAAATAGCTCCTTTAGGTGCCAATTGGGCCAAAGTATCTACATGGGATATGTTTAATACGCTAGAAGAGTTAATGAAATATCGAAATGGGTACAAGCTTCCAGCAGATCTGCTAAAAAAATCTAAAATGGAGGATCACAATCCCGATGGTTTTATGATGATGCCTATTTTTCAGATGATCGCAAACTCGGCACAATAAAATACATTGATAAACTATTAAATTTTCAAACTTTTTTTAACCTTCATAAACCGAAAATCATGAATAATATTTTAATATTCATAGGGTTTTCATGCCTAGTTTTAATGAGTCAAGCAAGCCGTTCACCCATTAAATGGCATTCGAATATCATCTGAAAATCAAGCGCTCTTTGAAAAAATTGAAGTAGATTATGTCTTCAAGGTTGCGCAAAATGCGGTCAACACAGGCGAACTGGTCAACTTGGCACTAATCAAGTTGGATGAAACCATAGGTGAGGCCAATACGGGCTACAACTATATTTTTTTTAATGGCCTCGCAAGCATTGATGCATGAATGATAGCACCTATTGGTGGTCCAATACCATAGCTATCGTAGGGGTTGATCCAGACATATTGTATCACGATTTGAGAGAAGCATCCGGTATCTATTACTTCCAAAGGCAAATGGAAATTGCTCCCACTGAGGCCTTCGAATATGTAATAATGAATTTTGGTCATGTCAATAACCTATAAGGATATTTGAAAGGCGAAAAAGCATGGATGGCTTATCATTAAAAAAAACAGGAGAAAATAGGTTTGAAAGCATGAGGCGCAGTTACTAAATTCCTCCCTGTCAATGCCAACCAGACCACCAATGTTATGACCTGGAATGCGTTTGCTACTAAAGCCGCCGCCATAAAAGTACTGGCCAAGGATATTGATGGTTTAGGAGATTGGCTTCAAACCAACCTTAATAAAATCATGCCCAACGGATGGAAACTTATCGTTTTGGGCCAAATTTTATCCGCCACAAGTCCCGCACAATAATGAAAAAAAGCCTCTTTTTAACTTTTTACGGGACTTTTTTATGTGATCTTCAAAGTTTTTAAGTTAACCTTAATCGTATTCTTTAAGCTCAAGAACTTTTTTGTTAATTTATTTACAAAAACAAGTAGTCAATCGTAATTTTGGATAGAATATTTAAGATAAGAACATAAATCAATTTTTTTTAGTTATCTTCATATTCAAGAATAGATATTTTGTAACAAATAATTAAAATTATGAAAAAAATTATAGCCACTTTTATATCACTTTTTATGTTCTCAATGATTCAAGCATCACCGAGTGATCTATCATTAAGTCATAGCGAAAATGCGCTTCTAACTGATCTAGAACTCAATGAAGGAGAGTTTTTTGTCGTTTCGAAAGAAATGCCAAGGAAAAGAAGGGCATCAAGATCAGGTAAAAGAAGAACAAAAAAGGTACAAAAATAAGACTATAAATTGTGATAAAAGTCTTGAAAATTAACTTAAGTCTTATCACTATTTAGTTAAGACACTTAGAAAAGTCATAGTATCATCCGAAAATGATAATAACTAGACATTTTAATCAACTAATATCATGAGATAATAATATTAGAAAAAAAATTAAAAAACTCATACCACTACTGTAGTATGAGTTTTTTTAATACCGTTATATGAATTTATCAGATTATTTGTAAATGTTACATCTAATTTTTTACGTCATTATCATGTGATTCTGAGTTAAAAAAAATTAGTCAATTTTTGATTAATTTTCTTATAAATCTCCCTTTTTCAGTATAAATTTCAAGATAATAGATCCCCGCTTGATAACTGTTTAATACCATCCCCGCTTTGTTAACATCAAACCTGTATCGTCCTACACATTTTCCTTCAATATTCCAAACATTAACGACTTTAATCATTCCACTAGCAATAATGTGTAAAACCTCCTGAACTGGATTAGGAAAGACAGATACCAAAGGCTGTAGGGTATTGCTGCTACCTAAAATACTCTCATAAACGGGTAAAATTAATTTTCCTTCCCAATTGGCCCCCTCATTATTATCTAAGTTAACGTTCTTTAAGGATAAATGAGCCCCTGCACCATCTGCTTCAATAGGCCAGGGAGCCTCATCTGAATACATAACCTCATCTATTATATTTCCATAGCCGTCCAGCAATTGAACTTTTTCACTTTGATTCGATAAGTTTCTAGTAAATTCATCAAAAGGAGTAAATCCATAACGTTCTTCGAAAGAATTTATCTCACTAGCTAAATATAAAGTGCTATTTGGCCCCATAAATATGCCTTTTGGAAATTGATAGGTGAGCCCTAACTCTCCCAAATAAAGTCCAGTAAGATCAACAGATGCATCACTCACATTGGTGATTTCAATGAACTCATAATCACTTGAAACTTCATTATTTTCAGCCAAGGGATGGTAATTGATTTTTGTAATCACAAGTGCCGGTTGCGTTACTGCTGCACAAGATGCGGTCGATGTCAATTGACCAGATAGCCAAGTATTCCTATCGCTGATAAAGCTCTTCAGTTCGTTGACTTGCTGATCAAATATACCAGTGGTCCCCCATAAAGCTTCTTGCCGGTCTGCCGCTTCTGAAATATGAAGTACCGTTTCATTGATAAAGTCCATTACTTTCAGTGTATTGAGTGGCATCCCTATATCAGTAAGTTCTTGCCATCTTTTATTGAAATAACATCTATAAACCGAGTCATCAAACAAATCTTTCCAAAATTTTGCCCCCATATTTCCCCCATCATCAAACTGCCATCCGTAAGTGAAACTTCGATCATAACCCCACATGAAAAGATCATTTCCATAGGTTAAATTGAAATCCCAAATCGGTCCTGCGCGTAATTTCCCATTACGGTCTTTATGAAAAAATGTGCTGAATTGATAACCGTCTACATTGGCTGAAAACTCATTTAAAATCATGAAATCAATAAATGAAGGAACATCTATCACAGATGGATAGCCGTCTTCAACAGAACTGTTTTTATTGCTAGATGTATTTGCAAGACGCTCAAACTCACCCTTGATATATTCGTGCTGCACGGGTTTTATCTCTGTAGATTTTGGGTATTCATGGACAAAGCTGCTCCCCCATCCACCATAATTGGGCATGCTCCAAGCTTCCAAATCTGCCCCCTCAATTTTATCTGTCTTAGTGATATAACCTCCTGTAAGATTGGGTAATGACAGGTCCGCTGGTTGAATCTTCTTAATATTAATCCGGTTATTATCAGCCTTTAATTTCTCTTGAAAAAGATAGATCCCTTCATAATTTCCATTCAGCATCACTTCACAATATTGACCTCTCGAGGCATATTGACCTATTTGATTAGAAAGTTGATAACTCAAATAATCTCTGATCAGCGAAGAGTCATAGGCAAGCCCATTTAAAATCCAATCATTATCTTTGGGCATTCCTAAGATACTCACGTGCTCTTTCTGATCCAGGCTATCGTAAGTAGTCAACGCATATTGCTTTTTAGGTAATAAAGAGGATGAGGAACCACGAACCTCTATCTTTATAGCTCCTTTAAAATCTAAATAATCAGGGTTGGTTACATCCGAAATGTCATTTCTTAAATTTATGCCCTTATCCACAATAATCATGTTTGCCGCAATTTTAGGTTCTGAAGGAATCGATAGATTATTCACGGTTTCTATAACTACAATAGGCAAATTAGATGATTGAAAATCTACATAAATAGGGACTGAAAACCAACTCGGTGTACTTCGATAAATATATTCCGTAGTATTCATTCCCAATGAAAGCACAGGTAAAGCCGTCATATCAGATGACGTACTTGATTGATTGTGTACTTGCACAGCAATTACATTGGTTCCCTCCTTCAAAAAATCGACATCGATATCAAAATATTCTGGTTTTTGACCGCTAGGTAATAACGCATTATGGTGCCCATCACTTAACTGATTAAAGCTTGGGGTAACTCCCGAAACCAAATCTCTTGCTATTTCTTGGCCATTGAGATACGCTACAAAGCCATCATCATAATCAATATCCAATCGCAACCCTTCTATCGCTTTAAGATCAATGATCTCAAAAGTTTTCCTCAAGTAAACTGAGATAGTATTTTCAGGGACTAAAGTAGCATCATCATCATCTCCGTAACCAAATCCAGAGATCCCTTGACTCCAATTTGAATCATCAAAATAAAGCCGATTCCATAAAGCATTCGGTTGACTACTTGGTACCGTATAATACCAGTTATCACCCGGCAGGACTACGCTCTCCCAATGATCTATTTGAGAAAAACAAAAAGCAGGTATCAAACTCACAAAAATTATTAAAAAAGCTCTCATAATATTCTATTACCTATTTTATTACTAATTCTTTAGACCATTCGAGAATGATGGAACACTAAAATATCTTTCCTGATTTAGTGAAATGAGAACATTTAAAAGGATACTTAAATGGGAAAATCTTTTCATTCACTGGTATTGTTTTGAAATACGCCCTTTTTAAAAAAAATCTGCGCTCTTGACTCTCCCATGACCTTTACGTAATTAGGCGCCATGCTGATGACCATACTTTACCTGCGGAAGCCTGCCCCTCGGGTCGTGTACTTCCATTTTCTTCGCTTTTATTGAACAAGCCGTAGGTTGCGGATATAAAAAGGACAATCAATACTCCAATCATCCAAAAAGTTTTGTTTTCCTGTCTACTGACCATCGCCTTGATTCCGTGGCAATTTTTGTACTTCTTCCACTCCCACAAGGACAAACATCATTTCTCCCAACTTTTTTCATTTTCTTTATTTATGGATTCAATCTACAAAAAATACGCATGTAACAACATCGTTTGTATTTAGAAAAGTTAGATTCTCTACTCTATTTGAATAAAAAAATAGAACTCAAAATATTCATAAGGCTCTCATTCTAACCCTTTTGTGTTAATTCAGAACTAACCTATTCAGCATCTAAAAAAGGATAATTATAATCAGTCGCTCCCATAAATGTTTCTTTTATCGTGCGCGCACTTACCCATCTCAATAAATTCATTTGAGCCCCGGCTTTATCATTGGTTCCAGAGCCTCTCGCTCCACCAAATGGCTGCTGACCCACTACGGCTCCGGTAGGCTTATCATTGATATAAAAATTGCCAGCCGAATACTGTAAAACCTCTGAAGCCCGCTCGATAGCGTATCTAGCTTTGCTAAATATTGCTCCCGTCAAAGCATAAGCTGAACTTTGATCAACGAGCGTAAGAGTAGCTTCAAATTCATCTTGAGGGTACACATAGATAGAAACTACAGGTCCAAATATTTCTTCACACATCGTCTCGTAACGTGGATTCTTGGATAAGATCACGGTTGGCTCAATAAAATAACCCTTAGTACCTTCATAGTTACCTCCCGCAATGATTTCAGCATCACTAGATGTTTTCACACGATCAATGTATTGAGTAATTTTTTCAAAGGATTTCTGATCAATCACCGCATTGATAAAATGCGTGAAGTTTTCCGGGGAGCCCATTTTAATACCCTGCAGTGTACTTATTAAATGCTCTTGAACCTCCTCCCAAAGGTTATCTGGAATGTATACGCGTGAAGCTGCACTGCATTTTTGCCCTTGGTATTCAAAGGCTCCTCTGACGATAGCTGTTGAAACCTCTTCCACATTAGCGGAAGCATGGACCATAATAAAATCCTTACCTCCGGTCTCGCCCACAATTCGTGGATAACTATTATAAATATCTATATTTTGTCCAATGGTTTTCCAAAGATTTTTAAATACTTGTGTACTTCCTGTAAAATGTAATCCTACAAATTCTGGGTGGCTGAATACCACTTCTCCGGCAACGGGGCCATCGACGTAGATCATGTTAATCACTCCGTCCGGCAATCCTGCAGCTTTAAAGACTTCCATGATGATATGAGCGGAATAAATCTGTGTATAAGCAGGTTTCCATACAATGGTATTTCCCATCATTGCTGGAGCAGCACATAAATTGCCCGCAATGGATGTGAAGTTGAATGGTGTTACTGTAAACACAAATCCTTCGAGGGGTCGATACTCCATTCGGTTCCAGACACCCGCCGAAGATTTAGGCTGCTGACTATAAATTTCTTCCATATAAGTGGCATTGAACTTCAAGAAATCTATATACTCGCAAGCAGCATCTATTTCGGCTTGGTAAATATTTTTGGATTGGCCGAGCATGGTTGCTGCATTAATTTTAGCTCGGTAAGGTCCTGCTATTAAATCTGCTGCCTTTAGAAATATGGCCGCCCGATGCTCCCAGTTCAACTTCGCCCAAGATTCCTTAGCTGCCAATGCCGCTTCAATAGCGTCATGAACATGACTGGCATCCCCCTCGTGAAAATGTCCTAAGACATATTGATGGTCATGAGGAGGGCTCATTTTAACTTTTTTTCCGGTCCTAATTTCCTCAGATCCGATATACATAGGCACATCTATTTTCTGAGATTTTGCTTGTTTTAAAGCTTCCTTAACTGCCTGCTTTTCAGAGGAACCCTCAATGTAATTAAGCACAGGTTCATTTATAGGCTGGGGTATTTTGAAATTTCCGTAAGACATTGTTTATTTATTTAATTTCTTTGGTTCAAATATAAGCAATCACTAACGGTTTACAGGAAGAGTGCCGGAAGTTCAATCAAGTCATGAACCTGCCATTGCGAAGGTGCTATGGATTCTTTTTTGGGATTGTACCAAACAGACTTCCACCCTGCATGGTCAGCTCCTAATATATCTGTTTGCAGGTTATCCCCAATGATGACCATATCCGCTGAGGTTCCTCCACAATAATCACGTGTAAAATCGAAAATCTCCTTGGCTGGCTTTCGATGACCTGAAGACTCAGAGGTCACCACCCACTTAAAATAATAATCAATCGCACTATATTTCAATTTAATATTCTGAGTGTCATCAAAACCGTTGGTAATAATCCCTAATTCAAAATCTTTTGATAGTCTATCAAGTACTTTACGTGCATTCGGCATCAATGCCTTCTTTCGAGGACATTCAATGATGAATTGATTTGATAATTCTTGAGCTAAAATAAGATTTGTATTTTTCACAGCATTCATAATGTAACCAAACCGATGATTTCGGATTTCAAACTTATCTATTTCTCCCACGTTATAACGCTGCCACAACTGTTCATTCTGTTGCTTAAATGTTTGGGTAAAATGGGCTTCATCACTGAAAAATCGGTCAAGTTCGAAAGCACAATACATGTCAAGCAATGTGGCTCGCGCATTGGTTTCGTAATCCCACAAAGTATGGTCTAAATCAAAAAATAGCTTCGTCACGCTCTCAATTCTTTCGCCTTGGCCTTATGCATGGCCAATTCTCTATTGGAATCCATAATAGCATAGAGCTCTATATCTCTCAATAATTGAGGGTCTTTTTGAAGAAAGACCATCATCTTACTCACGATTTCTATCACTTCCTCTTTGAGACTGTAAACCATCCTTTGATCTAATTTGTGCGCCTTAACCAGACCCGCATTCTTTAAATAAGCGACATGTCTCGAGGTCTTTGTCTGGGTAAAGTCTAGAATAGAAACCAAATCAGAAATGGTCAGGCTTTTTGCTTCGAGCAGTAACTGAATGATTCGAACCCTAGCCTCCTCTGAAAAGGACTTAAATACCTGAGTTCCTATTAAAAGGCTGAATTTTTTAAGCTTCAAAATTAATATTTTTTGACTAAGTTATCACAAAAGTCAACTTTTTGCGGTTAGTTCGTATGAATTTATTACTTTTTCATTCTTGAAAAAAATAAGCGTCCTCTTAATTCTCTGTCTTGCCCTTTATTCTTTGACTTATGGTCAAATTAGGGAAATTACACCAAAGGTGATCCAATTTACTGGAGTCATCTTTGCGAATGATAGTGCATCTATTGTTCCGGGAGTTCACGTGTATATCCCTCAAGGAGGACGTGGAACTACAACCAATCCATATGGATTTTTTTCAATGCCTGTCTTGGAAGGGGACAGTATTATATTCTCTGCAGTAGGCTTTGATAAAACCTACTACATTATTCCTTCTCACAAGGAACCCAATAGTTTGAGGTTAGTTGTCTATCTAACTGAAGATATTTTTTACTTGGAAGATGTAGCCATCTTTCCCTACCCCTCGGAAGCTACTTTCAAGGCAGGTATTTTGGCTACACGGTTACCTAATGAGTTTGACCAAAGTAACCTCAATGTCTGGATGAACAGTGAAGTTATGCGAGAAATGTATCGCAATCAAGTCAACAGTGGCAATGCCAATTTCCGCAATGCCATGAATGAACAAATGAATTATAATCGGTATCAATATCAGCCTGCCGCCAATAATTATTTAAACCCCTTTGCTTGGTCGTCCTTTATTCGTTCTCTGAAGAAAAACTAAAGGGTTTGAATTTTTGACGCAACTCTCAAGGTTTCTTCCCAAACACGAAATACATTGTGGGAGCAAATTTTTTCGATATCCTCATCACTATACCCGCGCATTAATAACTCATAAATTAAGTTAGGATACATCAAAACATCTTTGAGTCCTTTAGGCAAGGAATTCCCGACACCGTCAAAATTTGAACCCAATCCCACATAATCAATTCCAGCAATGGCTACCACGTGATCAATGTGATCCACAACGGTTTTGATTTCCTCAAAAGGGTCCATATCGATTAAATATTGAGCCGCATAGGCGACATAAGTTGAATCATTTTCTGACAATCCTTCAGCCGCTCTATATTCATCTAAAGAGGTCTTGATTTCGGAAAATTGATCCTGAGAAGTTTTTGATAAAAATGAAGAACCAAAATTGATTTGGATGACACCTTCTTTTTCTGCTAAAAGCTTAATCATATCATCATTCATATTGCGCATGAAGCCTGATGTGAACTTTCTACAAGAACTGTGAGATGCAATAATAGGGGCTTAGGTCAAATTCATTACATCATAAAATGCCTTATCTGAAATATGAGAAACATCAATCATGATGCCCCATTTATTCATTTCCTGTACCACTTGTTCCCCGAATGGACTCAAACCATCCCAAGTATCTTCGCTGGTATCATACGAAGAATCACAAATTTCATTATCCAAAGAGTGAGTCAAAGTAATATACCTGATACCTCGATCAAAGAAATATTTCACATTGGCTAAATCCGATTCAATAGGCGCACCATTTTCCATATCTAATGGGAGTAAAATAAGTGCCTTTTCAAAATTTTCCTTTACTTCACTTGGTGTTCCAGCCGAGGCGAATAAATTTGGGAAGGCTTCCGGTAATCTACCGACCATGTCTATTAGAGAGTCTGAAAAAGCTTTAGCCCCTCCTGATTTTTGAAGTGCTTCCGGGACGGATATCGACATAAATTGACATAAAAGGATCGTCTAGTCCTCCCAGCTTGGCTTTGGGATAATCAAAATCTCCCATAGTATTAATAGATACATCTTCAACCGAATTACGCGACATGAATCCTTTATTAGCCATGCGATAGGGCAAATCAATATGTCCATGGGTAATGATGAGTTTTTGACTTAATCGATGTGCCCACTCTCGGAGTTCTAGGACTTCATTATCTTGACTTTTTTTTGACCGCTCTCCAGAGCACGCAAATGAAAGGGCCATAAAAATGATCCCAATTTTAAAAAATATTTTCATGAGAAAAAGTAATCTTTTTTTTAAGTAATTCATACCAAAATAGGTTTTTAAATAGCTTTAAGCAGACCTTTCTGATAATTCGCAAAATTTTTATTTCAAAAAATACCTGCCTAAGCAACTATTTCTTGAATACTAGAATGTTTTCTTTGAAATAAGTTGATAAATTTAGGCTTGTTAAGAATATGAGTCCTTTAACTGATTGTTTGCCATGATGCCTTTAATGCCTGACCACGTCCTCTCTGTCTGGAACATGTATGGTAATTATACCGCCATCTTATTGATTGCAGCTGGACTTTCACTCGTTTTGACTCACTACTTAAAACTTTTATTCACGAGTGATAAAAAATCTCGATACGATTACATTAATAAGAGTGAAATCAAACGTTTGTGGTTTTCCTTTTTGCTTTTTGCCATCGGAGCAACCCTACTACTTAATACCTTATTCTATCCTACTACGTGGCTTTGGTTTTTTGTACGACTTTTCTTAAGCTTCATGATGAGCATCATCATAGGAGTAATTGTTCAAAATATGCTTAAGTTTTATTTCCCTTTCTACATTGAAAAGAGACTGAAAAAATTAAGATATTCACCAAGAATTTCCCCTGAGGGTAATGTCATGAAGTTATTAAGTGAAGAAGAAGAAGATGTTTATTTAGATGAGGGCATGCAGGCGGAAGAAAATGCCTATTCAGTAGATTATGATGTTTGGATTGATGAAAAAACTAAATTTACAAAAATTG
>MDTB01033891.1_pt1 | contig 12471 bp, 13 predicted proteins | sample 811161 | NCBI WGS metagenome assembly MDTB01 (sample SAMN05326650, study PRJNA326480) | marine metagenome | isolation source: seawater | place: Mediterranean Sea | collected 2009 | reverse complement strand
CTCTACAGACAGTCAAAGCAACACCTCGGCCAGAACCTATGGCTTGCTGAAAAAGCGGGTGCGTGGTCATCAGGGAATGATCATCGGATCGTTGATCGTGGCTCTGGTTATCCTTGTTGCGCTGCTTGCCCCTCTGCTGGCACCGCATGATCCCTACCAGCAGGATTTGCTGAAACGGTTGATACCGCCCGTATGGGATAGCCGCGGAAACTGGGATCACATTCTGGGCACGGATCATCTGGGCCGGGATTACTTCTCTCGGCTGATCTACGGTGCCAGAATCTCTCTTCTCATCGGCATCGGCGCGGCACTTATATCTGGAATTATCGGGACAATCATGGGTGTCCTGGCCGGCTATTTCGGCGGCCGCGTGGATATGATTGTGACATTCATGATCACGGTCAGATTGTCGATGCCGGTGGTGCTTGTCGCGCTGGCGGTTGTGGCGATCGTCGGCGGGTCACTGCAGGTGGTCATCACGGTGCTTGGCCTGTTGTTATGGGATCGATTCGCCGTTGTGATGCGATCCTCTACCTTGCAGATTCGCTCAATGGACTATGTGGCCGCGGCGCAGGCGGTAGGATGTTCCACATCGCGCGTCCTGATAGCCGAGGTCATGCCAAATGTCGTCAACAATCTGATTGTCATTGCGACCATTGAAATTGCCCATGCGATCATTCTGGAAGCTGCCCTGTCTTTCCTTGGTCTAGGCGTGCAGCCGCCGCTGCCTTCCTGGGGCCTCATGGTTTCGGAAGGCAAGGATATGATGCTGTTTGAGCCGTGGCTGATCACGATACCGGGCGTCGCGCTATTCCTGTTGGTTCTGGCAATCAATCTGATGGGTGACGGGGTTCGTGACATCACCGCGCCAGAGAACCGGAACTAGGAGGTTTAGATGAGCAATCGTGTTCTGAGCGTTCAAAATCTTTCCGTTGATATTCCGCTGGCTGATGGCGTTTTGCATGCAGTTGATGATCTAACTCTGCATGTCGATCGCGGTGAGACATTGTGCATCGTTGGCGAATCCGGGTGCGGCAAGTCTCTCACTTCGCTTGCTTTGATGGACCTTCTTCCCAAAAAGGCAATCCGTACCATTGCGCAGCTTGACCTGAATGGGGCCAGCATTCTGGACTATTCGGAAAAGCAAATGTCGAATGTTCGTGGCAACCGGATGGGAATGATCTTCCAGGAACCCATGACGAGCCTGAATCCGGCCTTCACCATCGGCAATCAAATGATGGAGACATTGCGCCGGCATCGCGACATATCAAAATCGGATGCCAAAATTCTTGCCAAAAAGACGTTGGAGAAGGTGGGGATAACTGCCGCTGACCAGCGCCTGAATCAATATCCGCACCAGCTGTCAGGCGGTCTCAGGCAGCGTGTGATGATTGCGATGACATTGCTGTGCGAACCGGAATTGATCATCGCTGACGAGCCAACCACCGCGCTAGATGTGACGATACAGGCCCAGATCCTGTTGCTGTTGCAGGAATTGCAGGCTGAATATGACATGGGGCTTGTGCTGATCACACATGATCTTGGCGTTGTGGCCCGTATCGCGACACGTGTCGCGGTGATGTATGCTGGCCAGATTATCGAGCAGGGGACGGTGGAACAGATTTTTGAGAACCCGATGCACCCCTACACGCGTGGCCTGATGCGCTGCATCCCTGTTCCGGGGAAAACGAAACCTGGCGAGCCGCTTGGATCGATTCCTGGCATGGTGCCTTCGCTGATCGGGCAATTTACGGGGTGCCGGTTTGCAGACAGATGCGATCTGGCAACAGACGCCTGTCGTGAGGATGATGTCGCCCTTCGTGATGAATCAGGTAAGACGCAGGCTTATCGCTGTGTGATCGACCCGCAGGCTATGACAAAGGTGGCATGATGGCGGATGTGATGATCAATGCCAGCGCCGTGACCCGCGATTTTTCCATTTCGCGTGGCATGTTTCGTGGCAAACAGCGATTAAAGGCGGTGAACGGGGTAGATCTGACCGTCACCCGTGGCGAGGTCTTGGCACTGGTTGGCGAATCCGGTTGTGGCAAGACAACCCTGGCGAAAATCCTGCTTGGACTGTTGCCGCAGACAAGCGGTTCAATATCGCTATGCGGCGCACCGATCGGCAGTGTGCCACGTCTTGAATTGGCACGAATGATTCAGCCAATTTTTCAGGACCCTTACTCGTCGCTCAACCCGCGCAAAAGCATTGGCAGCATCATTGGTCTGCCGATGCAGGTGCAGGGTGTGGAAGACCAGCAGACAATCATTCGGCGGGTTGAGGAAACGATGGAGCTGGTGGGCCTGCCGCCACGTCTGCTAGGTGCCTATCCGAACCAGCTGTCCGGCGGACAACGCCAGCGTGTCGCCATTGCCCGCGCATTGGTCAACAGGCCTCAGATTGTGGTATGCGACGAGCCAACGTCGGCACTTGATGTGTCGGTACAATCGCAAATTCTGAACTTGTTGAATGAACTGCGAACGGAACTTAATCTCACTTACATCATCATCAGCCACAATCTGGCGGTGGTGGAACATATCGCCAGCAGGGTCGCGGTGATGTATCTGGGCCGTATTGTCGAGCAGGCGGAAACCACCACCCTGTTTCGAAATCCGCAACATCCTTATACGCAGGCTCTGCTTGACTCGGTTTTGACACCCGACCCGCGCCTTGGCCTGCCAAATACCCAGCTTGGCGCCAGCTACCCCAACCCGATTGATCCACCGACGGGATGCGCTTTTCATCCACGGTGTGCCAATGCCATGCCACAGTGCGCGCAAACGGCCCCAAGCGGCATGACCAACGGCGATGCCTATGTCGAATGCCATCTTTATAGTGACCCCGGAGTGGCGAAAGCCGGGTGATCAGCCTTTTAATCTGTCGAGATCGGGCAATGGCCGTTTTGTTGCGTCATGGCCAGCAAGAACCTCTTCCAGTGCCCTTGCAACCTCAACCACCAACCGGTCATTACCAGGCGCCCCCAGAATTTGGATGCCGAACGGCATACCGGCATGATCCACGCCACAGGGAATGACCACGCCGCAAGCAAGTGCCATCGTTGGGAGATAGGTTATGGCAAGCCAACGCATATAGGTTTCCATCGTCCTGCCGTCGATTTCACTTATCGACCATTGATCATGCGGGAATGGTGTTGACGACGCTGCCGGGCAGATCACCACATCGATATCTTTGAAAAGATCAAGCCAGGACCTTGCGATCCGCGATTGCTGCAGGTGCGCCTCGGCCACATCGGCCAGACTATATTTCAGTCCACGATCGACATTATCAACGACATTCGGGCTCAGACTGTCGCGATGATCACGGACGCGAGCGCCGTGGGCGGCGACAAAATTGACTCCCCGCAACACCTCGAAACAATTGTCACCGTCAGTAAAGTCGGGGTTTGCGTCAATGGCCGTTGCAAAATGATGCCGGAACAGGTCGCAGCGCTCTGCAAAAATGCTGCGGTAGGCGTTTGACATTGTGGCACTGCCGAGATCCGCAGTGACCATTGCCCGGATGCTGCCGAGATCGGCATCTCCAAGTGGTGTCTGCAATCCTTTAACAGCTGCTGTGGAAAAGGGATCATGCGGATTTGGTCCGGCCTGCGCCTGCAGCAGTAGATAGGCATCATTCACGGTGCGCCCCATCGGTCCCAGAACCGAAAAAGGCAAGAGGCCGACAGGGCGGCCTTCGGCCGCCACCACCCCGGGGCTTGGGCGTATGCCAACAACACCGCAAAAGCTGGCTGGGGTCCGCAGGCTGCCACCATAATCCGATCCACTGGCAAGTGGCACCATGCCGGTGGCCAGCGCCACCGCCGATCCGCCAGATGATCCGCCGCAAGTCTTCATCGGATCAAACGGGTTGCCGGTTGCCCCAAAAACGAGATTGCGCGTGTTGGCGCCGGCCCCGAATTCGGGAGTGTTGGTCTTCCCGAGGATTATGCCGCCAGCAGCGCGAATATTCGCCACAGAGCCCTGATCCTTAACCGGCACATTCTCATCGTATAGGGTTGAGCCAGATGTCGTGCGGATGTCAGCTGTCGCCTCAAGATCCTTGATGCCAACCGGAATGCCGTGCAACAGACCAAGTTCCTCGCCATTCAGAACTGCCTTTTCCGCATCGCGTGCTTCGGCTTTGGCCCGGTCATAACTCTTCGTCACCATGGCATTCAACTGTCCATCGGCGGCTTCGATCCGGTCGATACAGGAATCAACAAGTTCAACTGGCGAGATGTCCTTGCGGCCAATCATGTGGCGAAGTTCGCTAGCTGTTAGATCACATAAATCTGTCATGGTTACATGCATCCTTCCCAGAACATGACTTCGACTATCGGGCGATTTTCAGGTTCGGCGGTGTGCGAGCCAGGTGATTTTCGTCTCAGCCATCTGGTGTTTCGCCGACGCCAAGGTCCCACCACAACCCTGTCATCAAACGTAATGCACTTCTTGTCGTGCCTTCAAGAATATGTTCGTTCGGAGCGTGCTGCGAACACCCGGCATAGGAATGCGGCACCCAGATTGTCGGCAGTCCCAAATCATCGGCAAACACATCATTTGGCAGTGAGCCACCAAGGTTCGGGATCACAGCAATCTCTTCGCCATGTGTTTTGGCCAGCGATGCAACGACCCATTTCGCCCATGGATGGTTTGGATCAAGCCTTGTGGCATACATGGGGGAGCGGTCGCCGATGATGTCGATGGCATTGAACCCATGCTTGTCGAGATGCGCTCTTAGCATCGGCATCAGTTGATCGGGATCTGTGCCAACCACATAGCGCAGATGCCCGAAAACGACAGCTGACGGCGGAATTGCATTTGCGGGTGATCCTGGATTGCCTGTCTCAAAAGCACGGATTTCAAAGGTGTTGCTGGCAAAGACCCGCTCAGCCGGTGTCATGTCGGGTTCGCCCCAGTTCGGGTTCATGGTCGGCGCATTTTCGCCGCCGCCAACATCAAGTTTTGCGATAGCCGCCCGCACCGAGTCTGGCATCTCGGTGCTGCGCCAGCCTTCAACCAGAATCTTGCCATTGCGGTCAACCATGCTGGCGATGGCATGCGCCATCACAACACCCGGGTTGGTCAACAACCCGCCCCAGTTGCCGGAATGGTGGCCGCCCTCATGCACATCAAGCCGCATGGTGAAATTAAAGACGCCGCGCGACCCCATGAATATGGTTGGTTTGTCAGGCTGGATACGCGGTCCGTCCGACGCGATGAACACGTCAGCATCGAAGAGATGCCTGTGCGTCGTGCAAAACTCCTTCAGCCCGGGAGACCCGCGCTCCTCGCCCATCTCGATCAGGACAATAACATTGAACCCCAGCTTGCCGCGCGCATCCAGAACCGTCTTCAGTGCGGCGAAATTGATTGTATGCTGGCCCTTGTTGTCAGCTGTGCCGCGGCCATACCAGCGATTTTCACTCTTCGTGATCACCCAGGGGTCGATATCGTCGATCCACTGGCCGCCATACCCAGCCACAACATCACCATGTCCGTAGGTCATCACAGTCGGCAGGGTGTCGTCTTCCTGTCGCCGTGCCACCAGGATCGGCCCCGCATCGCCGCGCGGATTGGGATAGATCGTACAGTCAAAACCCATCGACGAAAGAAACGGCGTGATCTCGTCGTCGAGGTAGCTTTGAAGCGCGGGTTCACAGCCCTCAAGGTTGCTCTCGGTTCTAAAAGCGACGCGCCGTGCCAGATCAGTCTCGAAAGCGCCATTCACAAAATAATTGTCGATTTGGCCCAGTGCCTCGTCCCGTCCCATTTGCGATCTCCTAAACCTCGACGCCCAGCTTTGGCCGCTTTCACGGAATGTGGGTTTTGGCCCTCTGAATAGTACGATGGCTCAGCCCTCAAGGCATCACCTTTTCAGCGCGTAACAACAAATTGCATATTTGGAAATCACCACCCGCGCGACAGGGTGGTGGGCTGGTGAAAAAAGCCCCCACCGGGAGGAACGGTGGGGGCTTTCTGACTAGCTATCCAGGAACGACAGCTTTTTTCGATAACGGCGATATTCGAGAGCGGAGCGATGCTTGAAGAAGCGGAGCGCCGAATTTGTCATGGGTTTTTGTGTCCATCAGGTGAAGGTTGCAACTGGCTTGATGCGTACTGCCAACGCACGATCCAGGTCCGGATCAGCGTTGGCATCAGGTAAGGTATACTGACCTATCATGAGACCATATACTGTTAAAATTGCAGTCTTTCGGTGCAAAAATTGCATCACGGTCATGGGTGCGTTTTTTTCATTAGACCTCCCGACGCAGGTGGTCGTGACCAAGGATATCCGGAAAGGTGAACATCTATATTCAAGAGGGCCACATTCAAGAAGGCCATATTGAAGACGGTGGAGGCTTCGATGCGTTGCGCACTCCAGGTCTTTTTTCTACGCTGGTGAATATGAGGCTAACCGCTGCTTTGGCGTTAACGGAGGCGAAGATGTATATGCGTGGCGTGAGGACTACCTTCACCAATGACATGATGAAAAATTCTGTTCTTGCGTTCATGGAACAGCACACGCCGGGAGATCGCATGATCTCATTCGTCGTTCACATCTCGGAAAATCAAATCCTCCGCGTGGTACTGTACGCCAACAAACAGGAGTCTGATCAAGGCCTGGCTAAGGTTAAGCCGTTCCTTGACAAGATAAAGCAGATGGGGGCCAAGCAGGAGATGTTCGAAGGTGAAGTGACCAATTACTCCATGGCTGGTGGTCTGACATTGGATCAGTTGATCAAACACATCAGCTGACCGGCGCTTTGTTCAAAGTTTAGACAGATGCCGGGTCACAGGTTGGCTTTGTGTAAATCAGAATCGTTTTTGGAGCCTCCTGAACACACAATCCACTGCGGCCCGCCGCTGCATAGTGAATTTGATTGGATGTTGATGCATGCTGACCCTCTATCACAACGACATGTCAAGCTGCGCCCAGAAGGTGCGCATCGCGCTTGCCGAAAAGGATGTGGCGTGGAAAGGCGTCCATCTTTCGCTTCGCAAGGGCGAGGCCAGGACCGATGACTATAAGAGGCTGAACCCGAACGGAGTCGTGCCGACGCTGATCACTGAAGAGGGCGAGGTGATCATCGAATCAACGATCATCCTGGAATATATTGATGATGCCTGTCCCGGAACGCCGCTTCGTCCCGCCGACCCCGCCGCCCGCGCCCGGATGAGGATGTGGTCCAGACAGCTGGATGAGGGCATTCATGCCGATCTGGCGACGGTCTGCAACGCTGTCGCCTTCCGGTATCAGCATATGCAGGGCAGGACCCCCGAAGAGGTGGACGCCTATATGGACCGCATCCCCGACCCGGCGCGGCGCGCCCGCAGCAAGGACCTTGTCGCCAACGGCATCGATTCGGAATTTTTCGCGCCGGCAATGCGGAATTTCGACGCGTTGTTCACGGATATGGAAACCACCCTTGGGCGTGGCCAGTGGCTTGCCGGCGACGATTACTCACTGGCCGACATTGCTCTGGTGCCCTATGTCACCCGTATGGATCATCTGCATTTCTCGCCGATGTGGCGTGACAGGCCCCAGCTGAAAAACTGGTATGACGCCATGCGCGCGCTGCCGGCCTATGAGGTCGGTATAGGGAACTGGCTGAATGATGAATATCTGGATCTGATGGCAAGCAAGGGCAGGTTGGCCTGGCCGCATGTCGAAGAAATCCTCATCGGCGCATCTGGCCATCCTTGAACAGTTGTTCGCATTGCAGAGCGCACCAGCTTTTCCGCAGGCCGGTAGGCCAGAACGGGTCCGCATAGATCAGTGCTTCAACCTCGCCGGCGGTTCGGGGTCATGACCTTTGGCCGCTCACTGGTCAAGTTTCCTGAATATCCAGTTCTTGATGAGGAGAAGCAGGACGGCGCCCGCGAATATCGCCAGCAGGAACGGGATGACGTGGGCGAAGATCAGCCAATATTCCTTGTCATGCGCGCGCTGTTCAAAGAACCAGACAGCCACGCGCAACGTCAGCAGCGCGGCGATCACCTGGATGAGTCTGGAAAGGAACCTGTTGAGATCTGTCATGGGCTCAGCTTCCGACGGCGAATACCGACATCAGGAGAAAGCCGCCGGCGATCATCGTGATCCAGTAAACCGGCTTCGGTATATTCATGCGGTTCTCGGCTCTTGTATAGAGGATCAGGACGGCGAGGATGGCGACCGGCGCTATATATGTCCAGATGTCGTTCATGGGTCCTCACTTCACCGGTGGCAAGAGGGCCAGCAGCGCCAGTTCCAGCAAGATAAATTCCTACATGTTCTCGAATCCGGAAACATGACGTTTCACGTCATGTTCATCTGTGCATTTGTGGCTGCGTTGACAGGCTTTTTGTTATGGCCTTGCACATACTCATCGATGGCGGCAGCCTCGGCCCCCGTCAAAACCAGCCCCAGCTTGCTGCGCCGCCACAGGAAATCGGCCCCGGTTGTGACCCATTCATGCGCCATCACCCAGTCGAGTTCGGCCGCGGTGATCGTGCCACCAAAATGCCTGCCTGCCGCATCCAATGTCGTCGCAGTGCCGAAGATCTCAAACGCGTCGGTGCCATAGGCGCGCACCAGGCGGCGCGCCCAGTCATCATCAAGGAACGGGTGCTGTTGGCGCAGGCCGGCGATCAGTGCCCCGACTTCTGCCACAGCGAAATCACCACCGGGAAGTGGCGCGCCGGCCGTCCAGGCGCCATGATTGTTGTCGAGTCGCGGGGCGATATGGGCCATCGCCGCTTCGGCAAGCTTGCGATAGGTGGTGATCTTGCCGCCAAAAATATTCAGCAGCGGCGCGCCGCCAGCCTGACCATCACTATCACCGTCACCGTCCCCGTCATCTGTCTTCAGCACATAATCGCGCGTCGCCGCCGTCGCCGAGCTGACGCCGTCATCATAAAGCGGGCGCACGCCGGAAAACCGCCAGACAATGTCATCACGGGTCAGCTTCGTTGCAAAATACTGTGAAACGAGATCAAGCAGATAATCGCTTTCCTCATCAGTACATACGGGCGGCGTGTCGGCATCGGGGTGGTCCTTGTCGGTGGTGCCGATCAATGTGAAATTGCTTTCATAGGGAATGACGAAGATGATCCGCCCGTCGGTTCCCTGCAGGAAATAACTCCTGTCATGATCGAACAGCCGCCTTGTCACAATGTGGCTGCCGCGGACAAGCCGCACATGATCGCTGGAATTCACGCCGATAACTCCCTTGATGATGTTTTCGGCCCAGGGGCCGGACGCGTTGACCAGCATTCGTGCGCGGACTTGCCATTCCTCCGCCCCGTTGTAAAGCGTGATTACCCAGGCGCCACCCTCGCGATGCGCCCTGACAACGCGGGTTCGTGGCATGATCGTCGCCCCATGGCGCATGGCATCGCGGGCATTCAGCACGACAAGTCGGGAATCCTCGATCCAGCAATCGGAATATTCAAACGCCTTGGTGAAATCCGGCTTCAGCGCATCGCCGGCGCTATCGGTGCGAAGGTCCAGCGTTTTCGTGCCAGGCAGCAATTCACGGCCACCAAGATGATCATAGAGGAACAGGCCAAGCCTGATCAGCCAGGCTGGCCGGCGTCCCTTCATCCAGGGCATGATCGTCGACAGCATCCGCGATACGGGCGTGGTGCTGTTAAACCGCATGTCGGGTTGGTAGGGAAGTACGAAGCGCATCGGCCACGAGATATGCGGCATTGCGCGAAGCAGCGTTTCGCGTTCGACCAGCGCCTCGCGGACAAGCCGGAATTCCAGATATTCAAGATAGCGCAGCCCGCCATGGAAAAGCTTTGTTGAGGCTGATGATGTCGCCGAGCCAAGATCATTCATCTCGGCAAGCCCGACATTCAGTCCGCGCCCCGCCGCATCCCTTGCGATACCGCAGCCATTCACCCCGCCGCCGATGATGAACAGGTCGAAATCCTGAATGTTTATCGTTTCAGCCATTTATCCCGCGTCATGAGACATGATAATCTAGTTTTGTTCAGCCTTTGCCAGTCTAAGGTATAACCCTGCCCCTCAGGGCGTGAAATCCACAACTGGCTGGCCGTTTGCGATCCAGCCTGTGATACCGTCTGACAGATGCGTCACATCGGTGAAACCAAGCTGTTCGATCAGCGCATTGCCAAGGCTGGTCGTCCGGCTGCCGGTCCGGCAATACAGCATGACCGGCGTGTCGGGTGAGGGGGCAACAGACCTGAAACTGTCGAGAAAGTCAGGATCGACCTGGCCACTTGCCTGAAAGGCGGTCACGGTCTCGGCGCCCTCGATGATACCGGTCTCGCGCCATTCATCCTCACGCCTGATGTCGATGATCACGACGCCGTCCTTCTGCGCCTGCAACAGGGCTTCCGGCGTTGCCTCGCCAAGCGTTACCGGGGTGCTGACATCCAGCAATTCGATCTCGAAGACCAGCGTCGCGTTCGGCGGGATCACACCACCCGCCCCGGCGGCGCCATAGCCAAGCTCGGGCGGGATGGTCAGGCGGCGCGTCTCGCCAATCTTCATGCCAGCAACACCGTCTTCCCAGCCGCGGATCACCTGGCCGGCGCCAATGGTAAAGGCGAAAGGCTGGCCGCGCGGTCGCGAGGCGTCAAACACCTCGCCATCCTCCAGCCGGCCTTCATAATGGACGCTCACCCTGGTGCCGGATTCGGCCACCGCGCCGTCGCCTTCGGTGATGGTTTCAATCTGCAGATCGGCCGCCATGGCACTTTTCCCCATAATCAGACACGCCAGAAGAGTCAGGCGAAGAAGCCAGTTTTTCATATCCAGTATCCTGTCCATCATACATCCTTCGGGCGCGCATGCCGTGGATATCTAGCCGTGGATATCTAATGGTGTGATGGCGATCAGCCATACTGCCATCATCAGGTCCTGACCCGCGTCACCTGTTCCCGAGTGATATACTACCGCCGCGCGGAGAATGACAGCCCCGGGACACATGATCTGTCAGATGGGCCGATTTTTTGCGTAGAGGAGCAGTTGCACGGAGGAGCAGTTGCACGGAGGTGTAGTTGCATTGCGATGCCGGCAAGCTATGGCATACTGATGATGAGACTAGCCTGAATATCCAAAACGACAGATGTGCCCCTATGGGCATGTCGGACAAGCACATCTCAAACTGGGGAGGTAAATATGAAGTTTCTTGTTCTTGGAAGCTATTCGAATGAAGCACTTGGCGGGTTCGTCGCCAGCCCGGAAGATGACCGCGAGGCCGCGGTTGGTGCGATGATGGAAAAACTGGGTGCGAAGATGCATTCCATGCAATTCCTTCGCGGTGAGTATGACTTCGCCATCATGGGCGAGGCGGACAGCTTTGATGATGTTGCCGCGGTGAAGATGCTTGTCGCCGCCTCCGGCGCGATGAAGGAGTTGAAGATCATGGAGGTGGTGGATATGAACGGCATCGCCGGCAAGGCGAATGCCATCGCCGGTGCCTATCGCAAGCCCGGATCCTGATCGAATAGGCCATGTCCGGCGGGGAATTTATGTCGCCGGGCATGGCTGTTGCCATTTTGTGGCCTGACTTTTGGGCCGATATGTCAGGCCTGAGACGCCGGTGCTAGTCGTGCAGGATGGCGAAACACTCGCCCTGCGCCTCATGCGTCATGGTGATGCCGTTCTCGCTTGTCGATTTGCTGCGATGTTCTTCCTGCCGGGCGAGGTTCGCCTCGAAGGCGGCCTTTGATGTGAAGATGCTGACCGACCCGTGCGTCTGGCTGTCGATCTCGAACCAGTAAATATTTACCAGATTCGGATTTTCACGCCATTGTGACTGCACCTCGCGCATACGCGCCTTGTCCATATCGTCGGGATGCTTCCAGATAGTTGAAACAACGTAGTTCATGATCGTCCTCCCTTCATGGTAATGGCCACTTGGTAATGGCCCTTTGGTGATGTCGTCACTCGTCGGTCGATTTGGGTTTTTCATCGCCCCAGATCCAGTTGATGACGAAATGCAGGATGACCGCCGGTCCCAGATACAGCGCCGCCAGCGTGATCTGCGTGGTCAGTTCGGCCGCCCCGGCCTGCGCCTTGGCGCACAGGAACACGGCAGCGGCATAGGTCAGGATAATGGCAAGGCGGCGGCGGTTCTTCATGCGATATTCCTCAACGGACCCGGTCAGCCACCCGGGCCGTCGGGTTTGTTATTCAATAACCCTAATTAAGCCTGTCGCAATCCCGCATGTCCAGATATCTCGAAGCCTTATTCCGTGGCCTGTGTTGCCTGGTGCAGGCGGTCGAGGCAGCCCTATTCCGCTGTGCTGGTCCGCTGGCGGAACGACCAGCCGGCAATGCCGAGCAGCGTCAGCATCGCCGGGTACAGCAATGATGACAGACCTTCGGCCAGCAGCAGGCCAACCACCACAAGGATGGCAAGGGCGGCGACGATCCGGTCGCGCCGGTGGCGGGCATGTCTGAACAGGGTGAAGCCGGCCAGACCGTAGAGGATGAAGAAATTCTGTCCG
>MDTB01166214.1_pt1 | contig 12472 bp, 11 predicted proteins | sample 811161 | NCBI WGS metagenome assembly MDTB01 (sample SAMN05326650, study PRJNA326480) | marine metagenome | isolation source: seawater | place: Mediterranean Sea | collected 2009 | reverse complement strand
TGAGGCAGAGGCAGCACCTAAGGCAGACGCAGCACCTGAGGCAGAGGCAGCACCTGAGGCAGAGGCAGCACCTGAGACAGAGGCAGCACCTGAGGCAGACGCAGCACCTAAGGCAGACGCAGCACCTGATGCAGAGGCAGCACCTGATGCAGAGGCAGCACCTGATGCAGATGCAGCATCTGAGGCAAAAATTAATTCAAAAAAGAATAAATAGTTTTTTTCTATTTATTCTTTTGTATGTTTTATGATAAGAATGAAGTATCACTTGAAATAGTTGAAAAGTAAAAGTTTACTTGAAGATTATGTTCCAATGGGTAAAATAGTTAAACCACATGGAATTAAAGGCTTTTTCAAGGTTTTTTTATATAATAGAGATACTGAAAATTTTAATATTGGAAGTAGAGTTTGGTTGTATAAGGAAAAAGAGTTTTATTCCTATGATATTGAATATGTCAATCTAAAAGCAACTAAACCACATATGAAATTAAGTTCTTTTAATAACATTGAAGATCTAGACAAAATTTTAAATTTAGATTTGTATATGTTAAGAGCGGACTTTTTAGAATTGAGGAAAAATGAGAATTATGTTTTCGATTTTATTGGTTGTAGGGTTTACGATGAAGATGAAACATACTTAGGTACCTCAACAGATGTGTTATGTCTTCCAAAACAAAATATTTTAGTATTGGAAAAAAAAAATTCAGAGTTTTTAGTACCTCTTGTTGATGATTTTATTAAGTTTTTTGACATAGATAATAAAGAAATTATTGTACGGCTGATTGATGGTTTGATTGATGTTTAAATATATAATAATTACGCCTTTTAAAAAAGTTGTTGAATCATATATAAACGATAGTATTTTATTAAAAGCTCAAAGTAAAAATGTAGTTAAATTTTATATTTATGATTTATTTGAATTCTCTAATTCTTCAAATCATAGGATTGATGATTATGCGTTTGGTGGAGGACCCGGAATGGTTTTAAAGCCTGAGCCTATATTTAGATGTTTTGACAAAGTAGAAAAGGATTTAGGTGTAGATAGGAGAGCGATAACTGTAATTTTTCCAACACCTGATGGAAAAGTGTTAAATCAAAAAATTTCTAAAAATTTATCGGAAAATAAAATATTAGTTTTTATTTGCGGTAAGTATAAAGGCATTGATCAGAGAGTAAGGGATCAATTGGTAGATCATGAAATTTCAATTGGTGATTATGTTATAACAGGAGGGGATTTATCAACACTGGTAATAATGGATAGTATGATTAGATTAATTCCTGGCGTTCTAAATAACATTGAATCTGCAAATTCTGATTCTTTTAGTAGTAATTTGCTTGATTCGCCAAAGTATACCAGGCCTGAAAGATTTAGAAGCCTTGATGTACCAAAAGTATTACTTTCTGGTGATCATAAAAAAATTGACAATTGGAATAGATTGGAAAAAGAAAAAAAAACAAAATTAAATAGACCCGATTTATGGGATAAATATACAAAAAATGTAATGGAGTAAAACATGGGATTAAATGATGAAAAAGATTTTAAAAGTAATGAGTCTGATGAAAATAATAAAGATTTAGATAATACGGATTCTGAGCCTATGCCAGAGGTTGAGTCTACGCTAGAAGTTGAGCCTAAGCCAGAAGCTGAGTCTGCGCCAGAAGCTGAGCCTAAGCCAGAAGTTGAGTCTGCGCCAGAAGCTGAGCCTAAGCCAGAAGTTGAGTCTGCGCCAGAAGTTGAGACTGCGTCAGAAGCTAATCATGATAAAGAAAATAGTGAAAAGTTTTCATTTAGTGAAAAAGACTTTTTAAATGGTGATATACCATCATTTAAATCTGGAGATACTATTTCAGTAGGCGTTAAAGTCTCAGAAGGCAATAAAACTCGAATTCAAACTTTTAAAGGTGTTGTTATAAAAATTAGTTCTGGTTCAGGGCTAAGTAAATCCTTTACTGTCAGGAAAGTTTCAAATGGAATTGGAGTTGAGCGTATTTTTCCTTTACATTCTCCAAATATTGAATCTATTGAATTAGTTAAACGAGGCAAAGTCAGAAGAGCAAAATTATATTACTTAAGAAAGCTAAAAGGAAAAGCTGCTAGAGTAAGAGAGAGAGCGTAATTAATTTGACTCCCCTTTAATGGGGAGTTTTTTTATGGGAGCGATATGGACTTAAAAAAAAGAATTAGCTTTTTAGAAGAACGGATAAAAAGGCTTAATGAAATTGGATTGGCATTATCAAGTGAAGATAATATTAATGTAATTTTTGAGCTGATCATGGAGGAGGCAAGAAATATTACTCATGCTGATGGTAGAACTTTGTATATGAAAAGTGAAGATGGTAAAACAATGAATTTTGAAATACTTAGAACGGATTCAATGAAGACTATTATGGGAGGCACTTCTAGTGTTGAAATTACATTTCCTGCTGTTCAGCTTTTTAATGAAGACGGTGATAAAAATATGAGCAATATTAATACTTATGTAGCCCATACAGGTAAAACATTAAATATTAAAGATGCATACAAGGAAAAAGGATTTGATTTTTCTGGAACTAAGGCATTTGATAAAAATACTGGATATAGATCTAAATCTTTTTTGACTGTCCCTCTTAAAGATCATGAGGATGAAATTATAGGAGTTATGCAATTACTTAATTCAATTGATCAATCAAGTGGAGAGGTAGTCCCTTTTTCAAAAGAAATGCAGGATCAAATTGAATCTTTAGCTTCACAGGGGGCTGTAGCATTAACTAATAAAAGATTAGTTCTTGAATTAAAAAAATTATTTGAGGCTTTTATTAAGCTTATAGCTCAAGCAATTGATGAAAAATCACCGTATACTGGAGGGCACTGCGAAAGAGTCCCTGAAATAACTATGATGCTTGCTGATGCAGTTGAAAAAGTTGATTATGGAAAATATAAAAATTTCAAGATGACTGAAGATGAAAAATACGAACTTTTCATAGCAGGATGGCTTCATGATTGTGGTAAAGTTGCCACACCAGCCCATATAGTTGATAAAGGGACAAAGCTTGAAACAATATTTGATAGGGTAGAGGTCGTTAATCATAGATTTGAAATTTTAAAAAGAGACTTTGAGATTGAATTTTTAAAGAAGAAAATTTATTTGATGGAAAATGATCAAGAAAGTCAAATTAAAGATTATGAAGATGAATATAAGGACAAAATAAAACAAATTAGTCATTATAATGAATTTATTGAAAAAGCAAATATTGGCGGTGAGTTTATGAAGAAAGAGGATCAAGATTTGGTCAAGACAATTTCAAAATATTCATATCAATTAAAAGATAAAAAATCACCTCTACTTAACAAAAAAGATGTTGAAAATCTATCTATTCCAAAAGGTACTTTGCTTCCTGAAGAAAGAGAGCAAATTAATGATCATATTAGAATTACAATTGATATGCTTGAAAAGCTACCATATCCAAAGAAACTCAAAAATATTCCTGAATTTGCTGGAGGTCACCATGAAAAACTAGACGGAACGGGATATCCAAATGGATTAAAAGCAGAGGAAATGAGCGTTCAGGCGAAAATGATGGCAATAGCAGACATTTATGAAGCTCTAACAGCTGCTGATAGGCCATATAAGGATGGGAAAAAGCTATCTGATGCTATGAGAATAATGGGGTATATGAAAAATGAGTATGAAATAGACGTTGATTTATTTGAGATATTTGTAAAAGAAGGCGTTTATAAGAAATATGCAAAAAAGTTTGTAAAAAAGAATCAACTTGATAAAGTTGATGAAGTTTCAGTCCTATCATGAAAAAAAAACCACTTTTAAACTTATCAAAAAGTGAAATTAAAAAATATCTTTATGATTTGCAAGATTATGTTAAGGATGAATTAGATTCAGGTAAGAATATGGATTTATTTTTAGATGAAACAGATATTTTTGATGATTTTGAAAAAGTTCTACCTGATGAGGAATATCCCATTTTTGTAATCACAATATTAAATGGTTTTAAATCAGATGATTTGTTAAATAAACTTGTTAATGATATTTATGAAAATAAATAAATATAAAAGATGAATGATACTAGAAAGACTCGTGAAGTTCTCAAACAATTACCTTCTATTGATAAACTCCTCAAAACTTTTAAGCCTAAGTTTCCGCTTTTATTTAGACCTCTTTTAAAAAAAATTATTAGTGAACAGTTGAAAGTTGCAAGGTTACAAGTTCTGAAAAATAAATCCCAATTAGATCTAGAAAATTTATATTTAAATATAGAAAGTAAATTAATGATTGAGTCTGGTTTTAAAATGAAATCTATTATTAATGGTACTGGAGTGATTCTTCATACAGGACTTGGAAGAGCTCCTATTTCAAAAAAAATATTGTTAGAAGCTTTTGAAAGAATTTACCCCTACACTAACATTGAGATTGATTTAAATAGTGGAAAAAGAGGAGACAGGACACGAATTGTAAGTAATTTACTTTCTTCAATCTCTTTGATGGAAGATGCAGTTGTGGTAAATAACAATGCGGCAGCTTTATTGTTGATTTTAAATACATTTTCAGAGGATAAGGAAGTTGTTATTAGTAGGGGTCAGCAAGTTGAGATTGGCGGAACATTTAGAATACCAGATGTAATTAATAAGGCAGGATGCAATATGGTTGAAATTGGAACGACAAATAAAACGCATCTATCTGATTACCAAAAAGCAATAAATAATGAAACAGGATCAGTCTTATTTGCCCATACAAGTAACTATAAAGTTATTGGTTTTACAAATGAAGTTTCAATTAAAGATCTATCTGCTTTATGTAAAAAAAATAAAAAACCTCTTGTTGTTGATATTGGATGTGGAGCAGTTATTGATTTTTCTAAATTCTCTCTTCCATATGAAAAAACAGTTGATTCTTATACAAAGGATGGTGCTGATATTATTTGCTTCAGTGGAGATAAATTGCTTAGTGGTCCACAATGTGGAATCATTGCCGGCTCAACCAAGGAAATTAGAAAAATTAAGAGCAACCCTCTTTATAGAGCTCTAAGATGCGATAAATATACCTACGCATTGTTAGAGTCAACACTAAAGACTATAATTAAAAATGATGAAATATCTGATGAAAATTTAACTTATAAAATGTTTTTTAAGTCAAGAAAGGATCTTAGAAAAGTAATTGAAAAGGTAATAAAAAAAGTTAAAAATGAAATCATACAAAAATATAATTTAGAAGTAGTAGATACCACTGTTGAAGCTGGCAGTGGATCTTTACCTCTACAAAATATTGAGAGCTGCGCCATTTGTCTTACAGCTTCCCATCCAGATAGATTGAAGAAAATTTTTTTAAATTCACCATATCCCATGATAGGATACATTAAGAATAAAAATTTATTTTTTGATTTTAAAGCAATTACTGATGATCAAGTAAAATTAATTCCTTCAATTATAAATAAAATTCTAGCATGAATCAATATGTTGTTGGGATGTCAGGTCATATAGATCATGGCAAAACGACTCTTATTAAGGCTCTAACTGGCAAGAATACAGATATTCTAAAAGAAGAAATAGAAAGAGGTATGACTGTTGATGTCGGTTTTGCATTTCTAAATGATAAAATAACTTTAATTGATGTACCTGGACATAAACGATTTTTAAAAAATATGTTAGTAGGTGTTAATTCTATTGATATGGCATTATTAGTAGTAGCAGCTGATGATGGAATAATGCCGCAAACAATTGAACATATTAATATAATTAAATTATTGAATATAAGAAATTTGGTTGTAGCTGTAAATAAGATTGATTTAGTAGATGATGATTGGCTTCAGCTCGTACATCAAGAAATAGATGAAAAATTAGATAGAAAGGGCTTTGTCAATTTTAAAATTGTTCATATTTCTGCTTTTAAAAACTCAGGTATTGATCATCTTAGAAATATAATTGAAGAAGAGGCAAAGTTAAAAAAAGTTCGTAATGATAAAGGTTTTTTTAGAATGCATATAGATAGGGCTTTTATTAAAAAGGGATTTGGTACTGTAGTTACTGGAACAATAGACTCTGGTTCTGTAAATATTGGTGATAAAGTTCAGCTTCTACCATCATTAGATGTTGTTAAAGTTAGAGGCCTCCAAACTCATGATAGTAAAATTAATTGCATTACAATGGGCAGCAGAGTAGCAATAAATTTTCAATCAATTAATAATTTGAAGGTTTCTCGAGGCATGCAGATTGCTTCCTTAGAATCAATTCCAGTAGTTAATTCCTTCATTGCATCAGTTTCAACAGTTGACGACTTCAACTTTAGCTTGAAGCACAATCAGAGGATTAGGGTTCACATAGGAACAAAAGAGGTGCTAGGTCGGATTTTTATTTCTGATTATAAAGCTTTAAATGAAAAGTCTTCAGATATAGTACTGATAAGATTAGAAGAAGAATTGCCAATATCTTATAAAGATAAGTTTATAATTAGACAATATTCACCACAAATTACATTGGGAGGTGGAGAGGTAGTAGATAATCTTATTTTTGGCAAGTGGAAGCTTATAAAAATATATATAGATGAACTACGTATGACTGAGAAAAATAATATTATAGAAAAGCTTGTGACATATCGAATGTATAACCCCTTAAAAGAAAAAGAGATAGAAAAATTATTAGGAATGAGCAAACAGTTAATTAATTCAATTATCAGTGATAATCAAAGTTTGGAATTAATTAAAATAAATAATAATTCATTTTTAGTTTCAGTTAGTCAAAAAAAAATAATTGAGAATAGAGTTGAGGAAACCATTAAAGCTTATCATTTAAAAAATAAATTTGAAATTGGTATTCCTAAGGAGGAACTAATTGAAAATATTAGGTCTGATAGAGATTTTATTAATTTCATAATAGATAAAATATATCATGAAAAAAGAATAAAAATTTTTAAAGATAAAATTTCAATGTTCAATTATTCTTTTGAATTAACTAAGGAAGAGCAAATTATCAGCGATGACATTATTTCTTTAATTCACAATGAACACTTTATAACATCTAGTATTGATGAAATAGCATCTAAACTCAATAAAAATTCTAGTAAAATTAAAGAAATGATCAAATCAGCTAGTAGTGCAAATAAATTACTTGTTATAAATGGGCAGTTCATTTTTTCAATGGAAAATATAAATGATTTATTTGATATTATTAAGGCACACTTTGTTGAGAATGAATCAATGACTGTATCTGATTTTAAATTACTGGCAAAAACATCTAGAAAATATGCTGTTCCTCTTTTAGAATACTTTGATAGAGAAAAAATTACATTAAGGATTGGCAATGAAAGGAAACTTTTAATTGAAAAATAAAGTTAATAGTACTCCTGTAATGAAACAATTTTGGGAAATTAAGAATAAATATCCAGATAAAATCATTTTGTTCAGGATGGGCGATTTTTATGAAACATTTGAAAAAGACGCGATTTTAGCTTCAAAAATACTTGGAATAGCATTAACTAAAAGAGCTAATGGGGCAGCATCATCTGTCCCTCTAGCAGGATTCCCTTATCATTCTCTTGATCAATATGCTCATAAATTGTTAAAAGCAGGTCATTGCATTGCAATATGCGAGCAATTAGAAGATGCGAAGCAATCAAAAGGGATAGTTAAACGAGATGTTGTAGAAGTCTTGACTCCAGGAACAGCTATAAATGAAAAGTTCCTAAATGAAAAGGAAAACAACTACTTATTGAGCGTTATTAGTATAAATAATCTGATTGCCTTTTCATTGCTTGATCATAGCACTGGTGAATTGTTGTGTGGAGAGACAACTGTTTCAATGCTAAATGAAATGCTTTTTAAATACAATGTAAATGAAATTCTAATGGTTGAGGAGCAAGAAAAAGATATAAAACATCATTTTCCAAACAATGTTACAATTACACTTGTAGAAGACTGGAATGCGGATTTTTCAAGTTGTTATAACTATTTAATACGACATTTTAATTTAAAAAATTTAAAAGGATTTGGAATTGAATCATCAAAACATATGGTTGTAGCATCAAGCCTTTCATTGAAATATGTAGATAATAATAGTCAAGGCCGAATAAATCACATTAATAAAATTAAAATAATTAATGAAAAAGGGCATGTTGGACTGGATGATTTTACAATTAAAAATTTGGAACTTTTTACTTCTTTGCAAAATCAAGGTATTCATGGAACATTAATTGGAGCGATAGATAAGACTAAGACATCTCTTGGATCAAGATTGCTGAAAAATTGGATAAGAATGCCTATTACTGATGTGCATAATATTAATAGTAGACTGAATAGAATTCAAGATTTATTGGAAGATTTTGATAGCTGTAGACAGGCAATGATACATTTACGGGAAATTCACGATATTGAAAGAATTTTAGCTAGGATTACTAGTGGAAAGAGTAATCCTAAAGAATTATTAAACCTGGCTATTTCTCTTAGAAAGATAGATGAAATTGAAAAAATTTTCAATAAGGAAAAAAAATATATTTTTAAATTGATTAAAAGTAAAAACAGTTTAGAATCTCTTTATAAACTTATTGAGAAATCTATTGAGCTAGATCCTCCTATTAATATTAAGAAAGGGAATTTTATTGCTTCAGGCGTATCTTCAGAACTTGATGATTTGAGGAAAATTTCTAAGTCAGGAAACGATTGGCTTGTTGATTACCAAATTGAACAGCAAAAAAAATATGAAATTGGTTCATTGAAAATTGGGTTTAATAGAGTATTTGGATATTACATTGAAGTAACAAATACACATAAAGACAAAGTACCGGAAGAATATATTAGGAAACAAACATTAACAAATGCTGAAAGATATTTTACTCTTGAACTAAAAGAATATGAAGAAAAAATTTTATCTTCTGAAACTAAAATGTTGGAAATTGAAGAAAAGTTGTTTAATGATTTAAATAAAAAAATTCTTAATTATATTGGTAAGATTCAACATAACGCTAATATTATTGCAAAGTTTGATATTGCTTGTTCATTTGCTGAATTAAGTAGAAATAAAAATTACTGCAAGCCTATAATTTCAAAGAAAAATATTTTTAAAGTAAAAGATTCGAGACATCCAGTTGTAGAAGATCTTTTGCCATCAACAGAAAGTTTTATTGGCAATGATATTGAACTTAATTCAAGTTCTAAGCAAATTGCAATTATTACGGGACCAAATATGGCAGGTAAGAGCACCTTCTTAAGGCAGATCGGATTAATTACTATACTTGCACATATTGGCTCATACATACCCGCTAGTTATGGTGAAATTGGCATAGTAGATAAAATTTTTACAAGAGTAGGAGCCAGTGATAATTTATCTGGTGGTGAATCTACATTTTTTGTTGAAATGACTGAAGCTGCCAATATCTTAAACAATGCAACTAGCAAGAGCTTAATTATTTTGGATGAAATTGGAAGAGGAACATCAACTTTTGATGGCTTATCAATTGCTTGGTCAATAACTGAATATATTCATGAAGCTAAAAATTTACGTGCAAAGACACTATTTGCAACTCATTACCATGAACTAGTTGAGTTGGCTGAAAAACTAAAAAGGGCATTTAACTTATCTGTTGCCATCAAAGAGCACAATGAAAAAATAATTTATTTAAAAAAAATTGTAAGTGGGGGGGCCAGTAAAAGCTATGGAATCCATGTTGCAAAGATGGCAGGGCTTCCTAAAGAAATTATATATAAAGCAAATCAAAAGCTTAAAGAATTAACTAGACCAAATAAAAAAAATAAAACAGTGAAAAATATGAATCAAGTTGATTTGTTTCAAGAAAAAAGAAAGATACATATTGCAGAATTAGAAGAAATTAATATTAATAATTTAACACCTATACAAGCTTTGAAGATTTTAGATGGTTTAATTAAAAAGTACAGAGATGAATTGCAGAAATAATATATTTAAAATTTTATTGATTATTAATTCAACATTTTTAATAGCATCAAGTGATTTTTTTGATTCATTCTCGCAGTATTCATCAAATACTTATACAGCTAAAAGTCAATTATTAGGTGATAATGGTTATTCATCACTTAGAGGCGCAAATTCTGTATTTTTAAATCCAGCAAATTTGGTTAATTCCAAACATTCAGTTTCTTTTTCCAGTTGTACATCATTTGAAACTTTGATTAATCACAGCCAATTATCTACAAATTTCAATATTTATGGACAAACTGTAGGGATAGGAGTTGCAACTAAAATTATTGATGACATATATATCACAAATAATGCCTGGAACGACAACAATCAAGATAATAAAATAAACAATCAAACAGAGATTGATTATACAAAAATAATTAATTCGTCTGAAAAAGAATATTTATTTATAATTGGAATACCGTTTAAAATAAGCTATTTTGATTTTGGTTTGTCTTTAAAACAAGGTTACTATAGATTGAGTACCTACAGTAACTATTCTACTAGTTTTGATTTAGGTGCTTCATTTTACGAATCAGACAATAAAAGGCTGGGATTTTCTACTATTTTTAGAAATTTATTTCTATATAAAAAATGGAATAGAAAAAGTACTGAATACTTTAATCCAATTGCAATTGAATCAATCTATTACTTGACAGATCTATTTAAGCTCGAAACTTCATTTAAACATTCTTTAGCAAACAGTTCATTGAATTCAATATCAATTGGGGCAGAATTATTTATTTTAAAGAATAATCGATTAATTTTAGGTTATACAATAAATAGTTATTACAATCTTTCTAAGACTAGTTCTTTCAATTTAGGATTTGAAACAGAATATAAAAACAATCAATTGCTTTACGGGGTAAAGATTTTAGATGATTTTAAATATGAATACATGTTTGCAATTAATATAAATTATAATACTTTTAAAAGTATATATAATATATCAAACCCTCTGAGGTATTTATGATTAGCATGACAGGATATGGAAGGTCTGAGATGTTGAATGACAATTTTTCAATTGCAGTTGAAATAAGAGCTCTTAATGGAAAGTATTTTGATGTATCAACAAAAATACCCAAATTTCTTTATTCTATAGATGAAGAAATAAAAAAAATTGTAAAAAGAAGATGCTTGAGAGGCAAACTAGCCCTTAATTTAAATATAGACTTTTTTAATAACTCAATGGATATGTTTACATTAAATGAAAGTGTATTTAATCAGTATATGCAATTGATAAATCAAGTAGAAAAAAAAATCACCTACGATTTTAATTATAACATAATTGACATTATTAAGTTGCCAAATATGATCAAAAATAATGAAATTCTAATTGATGAAGATCTTAAGAGCAACTTATTTAAAATGATTCACAGTGCAATTGATGATTTAATCAAATTTAGAACACTTGAAGGTAAAAATATTGAAAATCAAATCAAAGAGTGTTTAATGAGATTAAAAGGAAATGTAATTGAAATTGATAACCTATCTAAGTCAAGCGCAAATGAAAAAATTGAATTAATGAAATCAAAAATAAACGCCTTACTTAGTGATGGCACAATCAAGTTAAGCATTGAAAGATTGCATCAAGAGGTAGCAATTATTATTGATAAAGAAAATATTGATGAAGAGATAACCAGAATAAAAAGTCATGTAGAATTTTTTGAGAAATTGATTATCTCTGACAAACCAATAGGTAAAGAGTTAGTTTTTTTAACTCAAGAGTTTAATAGAGAAATAAATACTATTTCAAACAAAGTAAATAATTCTAAAGTAAGTCAGTTAGTTGTTAAATCGAAAAATGATATAGAAGTTATAAGAGAGCAGGCTCTAAATTTAATTTGATGAAAAAAGGAAAGCTTATAATACTTTCTGCACCTTCAGGTGCTGGCAAAACAAGTGCATGTAAACTTTTAATAAAAAGAAACCCAAATTGGTCATTTTCAGTTTCAGCCACTACAAGAGAGCTGAGAGAAGGTGAGGTGGAAGGAATAGATTATGTAAAGTTTAGTAGTGTTAAGTTTGAAAAGTATATTAAGGAAAAAAAATTTATTGAATGGGAGGAGGTTCATGGAAATAAATACGGTACTTTACGAGATGTAATAATAGAAAAGTTGGATTTAAATGAAATAGTCTTGCTTGATCTAGATGTTAAAGGAGGCTTGAATATTTTTAATAAGTTTAGCAATGATTCAATGACCATATTTATTGAACCTCCAGGTAATGATATTAATGAAAAAATTTCTATATTATGGGATAGATTAAAGTTAAGAAATTGTGAGTCTGATAAAATTATAACTAAGAGACTGCATAGATTTAAAGAAGAGATGCAGTATAAAAAATTATATCAACATATATTTATTAATAAAGATTTAATGAAAATGGTTGAAAAAATAGAAGATTTAATAAAGGAGAAAACAAAATGAAGGTAAATGCTATTTCAATGAATGAACTTATTGAAAAGACTGGGAATATCTATTCGGCTGTAAATATAATTGCTAAAAGAGCAAGGCAAATTTCAGATCTTAGAGCAGTTAATTTAGATCTTTTAGAAGA
>MDTB01058863.1_pt1 | contig 12473 bp, 9 predicted proteins | sample 811161 | NCBI WGS metagenome assembly MDTB01 (sample SAMN05326650, study PRJNA326480) | marine metagenome | isolation source: seawater | place: Mediterranean Sea | collected 2009 | reverse complement strand
TCTCTATATTTTAGAAAATAATCTTTGATCACTTCTGCTTTATAACCTAAGGCAAGATGGAAACTATTATGTTTATATTTTGCATAATGGCTCATTATATGCCAAATAATTGGTTTTCCTCCAATAGGAACCATTGGCTTTGGGATCGCATCTGTATATTCCGCTATTCTTGTGCCAAATCCTCCCGCTAAAATTAGTACTTTCATTTTTTTAGCCTATAAATTAGTTATTACCATTTAAAATCAATTTCTGGAATTTTTTTTCTTTTAACTTCATTAGGATCATGTCTTATATTGCTTAAGTTAAATACTAAGCTACTGAATTTGTATTCTAGCCCTTGAAACCCGAACCAAATTCCAGGAGGGACAGTTAATCTAGAATAATTAATGTCCCCAATAATTTCTTCTTTAAAAGAACTGATTGAATGCTCATAAAAAATAAACCTTACGTTACCTGAAGGAACAATAAGGTTCATAGTCATTTGAGTATGAAGTTTCCAAGCTTTGATTTCCTTTGGATTTATGTAGGAAAAATATGCTTCACCAAATCCATGAAATGTATCGTCGCTATTTTTTATTCCATGAAGAACATCCCCACCTTGGATTTCTATCCTTTTTAATTTAGTTACTTTTATTTTCTCAAGAAGACTCAATTTGCCCAACCTACCCCATTTGCTGAAGCTATATTAATGTACTCTTTAATTTGCTTATGAGAAAGCTTTTCTATTTCCATTGGATTGTCTTTGAAGCTTTTATACCAATCAACTGTAAGTTTAATTGTCTCAGGAAAAGATAGGCACGAATACCAATTAAGTGAATGAAGAGCTTTGTCGCAATTCAACTTCAAAAGGCAAGATTCATGCAAATCGGTCTTATTTATTGAATCATCAATCCATTGAACTTTATCCCAATATTTTGCCATTTCTTTAACGACATCTAAAACACTTTGGGTTTGAGCGGATTGAGGGCCAAAATTAAAAGATTCTCCATGTATTGAATTATTTGAATACAGTGCTAGAGCAAGTGCTAAGTAACCACTTAATGGTTCAAGAACATGTTGCCAAGGTCTAGTCGAATTTGGATTCCTCAACTTTACAGATTTAGAAATAGACCAAGCACGCATACAGTCAGGAACAATCCTGTCTTTAGCCCAATCACCACCTCCAATCACATTACCTGCTCTAGCAGATGCTATGCGAACCATGCTTTTGCTTGAATTGAAAAAAGATTTTTTGTATGAATTTATTGCAAGTTCTGCGCAACCCTTTGATGCGCTATATGGATCTGGTCCTCCAAGACGGTCATTTTCTCGGTAGCCCCATGTCCATTCAACATTGTCGTAACATTTATCACTGGTAATGAAAACTGCGTAGCATGGAGACTTCATTTCTCTCAATGCTTCAAGTAAGTTTAAAGTGCCGATGAGATTAGTATTCCAAGTTGAAAGTGGGTCTTTATAAGATTCTCTGACCAAAGGTTGGGCTGCTAGGTGAAAAACAAAATCTGGGTTGTGATTCTTTAAAATTAGACTTAGACCTTTTAAATTTCTAATATCCTCTCTATGGTCATGGGTTAAAGATTTTTTTATATATTGATAATGTGAAGGATTAGAGGGCACTGAATTTGAGATTCCAATTACATCGGCGCCTAACTGCGAAAGCCAAGTACTCAACCAAGAGCCTTTGAAACCTGTATGTCCAGTAATCAATACTTTTTTATTTTTAAAAGTAGAGAGTCTCATTAATTAGATATTATTGGTTTATTTTATCAAGTATAGTTTAATCTATTTGTATTTTTCTAATAAGAATGTAACTTTGTTTGCTAACTCTAAATTAATAGAGGTTTTAAGAATGATTTAAGAATATATTAATATAAAATGAAAAAGGCCTAATTTATAAGACTCTTTAATTAAAATAAGAGTAATTTTAATTAACTATGAATTCTATATAAATATGAATTTTATAATTTTAATATGATGCGTCAATTAAACTTTAATTACTTAATTCTTATTTAAAAAATTAATACATGCATCTACTATCCTTTTACTTGAGAAACCATCACCAAATGGATTCTTTACCTCTGACATTATTTTATAATCATTATTATTTTTCAGTAAATTGTTTACCTCATTTATAATTAATTCTTGATTAGTTCCTACTAATTTTGCAGAACCTGCTTGAATTGCTTCTATTCTTTCTGTCGTTTCTCTAAGTACTAAAACAGGTTTTCCAAAAGTGGGAGCTTCTTCTTGAATTCCTCCTGAATCTGTCAATATTAAATAGCAATATTTCATAATAGATATTAGTGATTCATAGCTTAATGGCTCTATAAGCTTCACTCTTGAATTATCACCTAATATTTTTATAAGAGGTTCTCTTACTCTTTTATTTTTATGCATTGGCAGTATAAAGATTACATTCTTATTCATTTCGATTATTTTTATAATAGCTTTAGATATTTCGATAATATTATCTCCCCAGTTTTCTCTTCGATGAATAGTAGTTAATATTACTTTTTTAACTTCCCAATTGATATTGTATGAAGAGGGCTTTTGTATTTTCTTTTCTGTTATCTTTAAGCTATCTATAACTGTATTTCCAGTTAAAAAAACCTCACCATTAATACCTGATTGAATTAGATTTGCATAAGAAATCTCTGTAGGAGCAAAGTGTAACGAAGCAATTTGAGAAATCAGTCTTCTATTTGCCTCCTCTGGGAATGGTTTGTATAAGTTATTTGTTCTTAAACCAGCTTCAATATGAGCTATTGGAATTTTTTTATAGAAAGCTGAAAGAGCGGCTGAGAAAGAAGTACTAGTATCTCCTTGAACTAATAGTAGATCTGGCCTATGAGAAGAGAACTCTTCTTCGAGTCCATTTAGAACCTTGCAAGTAATGTGATTAAGAGTTTGGTTGGGTTTCATTAAATTTAGATCTATATCTGCTTTTAGACCAAAAAATATCATTACTTGATCGATCATCTCTTTATGTTGGCCAGTTAAAATAACTCTTATTTGAACTTTATTAGAATGCTTTAAGGCTAAGATTACTGGAGCTATTTTAATAGCCTCAGGTCTGGTACCCATAACAATTGTTATTAAAGGAAGTTTAGTCATGATTTTTGTAAATATTATCCATACTTTTTTTAGTATATTTAAAATTATGTTATTTTTATTTTAATAATAAAAATAATTATTTTGATAGGATCTTATTTATGCAAATGATTTTCTTTCTTCCATTCTGGGATAATTGTTTTTAGAAGAATTAATGAATCTTCCAAAGATTGGTTCTTAAGCAATAATTCAAGTTGATCAATTTGTTTGAAAAGCTTTTCTTTAGGTAAAAATCTTTCTTTGGCTCGGTAGATAAGAGGGTGAATCGTAGTTTCTGCCTTTCCGTCTATTAATGTCTCTTCGTAAAGCTTTTCTCCAGGTCTTAGGCCCGTAGTAATTATTTCTATATCTCCATCAGGGTTAATAGTATTTTTTATTTTTAAACCACTCAATCGAATCATTTTTTTTGCTAAATTTTTTATAGATACTGGTTCACCCATATCTAATAGGAAAACATCTCCTCCTTTAGCTAAAACACTTGACTGTATTACAAGCTGAGCTGCTTCGCTAATTGTCATAAAATAACGGATAATATTCTCGTGAGTTAATGTAATTGGCCCACCCAAAGCAATTTGTTTTTTAAATATAGGGACAACTGAACCAGATGAATTAAGTACATTTCCAAACCTAACCATGCTGAAAATAGTTTTCGAGTCATTATTACTTAATTGATTTTCTATATCAGCGAATGCTTGAAAAATTAATTCTGATAATCTTTTTGATGCACCCATAATACTTGTAGGCCTTACTGCTTTATCAGTAGAAATAAGTAAAACATTTTTAACTTTACATTTTTTTGCAGCTATACATAATGATTTAGTTGATAAAACATTGTTTTTTAAACCTTCTATCGGATTGGCTTCAACCAAAGGAACATGTTTATATGCGGCAGCATGAAAAATATTATTAACTTGATATTTAGAAAATAAATTGGTCAAGAATCCTAAGTCTGAGGTGCTTCCCAGAACCGAAATTATTTGTATTTTATTTGTATTTATTTCATTTAGATGTTGATATATTTTCCATAGACTTGGCTCACTATTTTCTAGAATAATAAGTTTATTAGGCTTAAGTTTTAAAATTTGCGAACATAGTTCACCTCCAATTGATCCTCCTGCGCCAGTAACACATACTACTGAATTAGTGATGTTGGGTCCAAGTAGATCATTCTTAGCAGCTACAGCTTTTCTTTCAAGTAATTCTTCAATTTCTATTGGTCTAATGGAATCAATCTTTGCTTTTTTAGAAATCAATTCATCAATAGATGGAATTGTCAAAACTGGTATGACTAGATTATCTAATTTTTTTATTAGAATCTTTCTTTGATGTTTATTTAAACTAGGAATAGCTAGTAATATTTGGTCAACCTCATTATTAGAATCTCTTAATTTAGTTGGACTATATATAGTTATTCCGCCAATTGTTCTTCCCCATAGAATTGATGAATCATCAATAAAACCTTTAATAATATGTTTACCTTCAATCCTTAAGGAATAGGCTAATTGCGCACCTGCTGATCCAGCACCGTAAATATAAATCTTCTTTTTTAATTTATTTATTTTGTTTCGAAAAGCAATATAAAGATCTCGAATTATTACTCTAACGGATACTATGCCTAAAGTGAAATTGATATAAAGTTGAAGCCAAGTATAGCTAATTATGCTATATTTAAATATGATATTTGTGGTTAAAATAATAATAAAAATTATAAGTATATTGCCAGTTGCGATTTTGTAGAGAGATTGACTTCCTGTATAGCGAGTAATACCCTTATAATATCCCATTATAATAAATAGTATCAGTCCTACTATCACAATAAAGAAACTATCAGGACTATTTATTATATTTTGATTTTGATATGGTCTAAGGCTGAATATAGCAGATAAGTATAAAATAATTGAATCTATTAGTAGAATTATTATTAATCTAAAAAATCTATTTTTATTAAGGACAAAATTTATTAAGTATTTAATATTTGAAAGTATTTTATGCCAGATATTTATTGTAATATAATTAAAATTCTTTCTTATTGAATTATACATAATTAAGTACCTTAGATCATTTTTACTAATGACTAGCCTGATTAAAAACTTCTTTTATTATTTCAGCATTTCTGTGCATTTCATCGTTTGTAATAGACGGATCAACATTAAACATTATAGCAGTCTCACCTAATTTAGAAGCTATATTAAGCCTTCTAGGAGGTTGAAAATTCCTAGTCTTAAAACATTCTTCTAGATAAATCTCACTGCAAGTACCTTGTGATGCTTTTACACTCAAAAGGTTTAGTTCATCTATTATTCTATCTCTATTCCAATTTTCTTTTAACAATTTTATATTTATGAAAGTGTGGAATTTGTACCAAGCATGATTTATTTTTGGAGACGGTATTGGCACTCTGGCAAGTTTAACTTCTTTAAGAGCATTTATTAAAATCTGAGCATTCATTGATCTGATTTTGTTCCAGGCGTCTATTTTTTTTAATTGCTTCCTGCCTATTGCGCTTTGCATCTCAGTTAAACGATAATTAGAGCCTATATTTTCATGAACCCATTTTCTGCCTGGTGAATGCGCTTTATTAAAAATACTATTATAGTTTTTCCCATGATCTTTTAATGACCAGATTTTTTCCCAAATATCCTTTCTATCTGTTGTTACCATTCCTCCTTCTCCACCAGTTGTGATAATTTTGTCTTGGCAAAAACTCCAAGTTGATATATCACCAAAACTGCCTATAGGTTTATTATTTATCTTTGCCCCATGTGCTTGAGAGCAATCTTCAATTACAGGGAGTTCATATTTTTTAGCTAATTTGCAAATTGAGATCATATCCGCAGGCCATCCACCGACATGAACAACTGAGATTACTTTTGTTTTATTAGTTATTAGCGGTTCAATCGTTTCAGCTGTTATGGCTCCTGAGTTGAAATCGACATCAGCAAAAATTGGTTTAGCTCCTAACATCACTCCACATAGAGATGTCGCAATAAAAGTGCGTGGTGTGGTAATAAATTCATCTTCATCTTGTAGACCTAAGGCTGTATATGCAGCTGTTAAGGCTAAAGATCCATTTGCTAAGGCAATTGCATACCTATTTCCCGACCAATCAGCAAATTCTTTTTCAAAAAGTTTTCCTTGATTACCTGTCCAATAATTTACTTTGCCTGATTCTAGGATTTCTTTAACAATACTTATTTCATCATCTTCGTAGTATGGCCATGTTCTTTTGGTTTGTAAATTCATTTTGTACTAATTTGAATTTCTAAGGTTTTCTATGGTTGATATAACCTCATGGGGATCATTTAACCATTTATCAGGTTGTGGTTCTAGCTTTTTATTTGATAAATATATTCTATCTGTAATCCAATTGGCACCAATACAGAACCAATTTAGGCTTTTAGGACAAATGAAATCTTTTGCTGGGTTGTCAGCAACATATACATATTTTTTATTAGGCCAAATTCTTTCAATTTGATTAAACCTTTTTGAGTTAGGTTTTACTGAATTAAAGTCCTCAGATATTAAAAGTGGAAATCTTTCTAACCCAATTGATTGGACTTTTAGTCTTTGAGTAATTGATCTGCCATCGGAAATAATTGCTATTTTTGCTTTTTTGAACTCTAATTCTTTTATTAATAAATTAATATCATCTCTTAATCTAATCCTAGGCTTATGCAATCTATACAACCACTTTATTGTAACTTTCGTATCTAATGATAAATTTAATTTTTTACATGTCCATTCCCAAATGTCATCAATTCCTTTATCTTTTGCCGAATGTATTAAACCTTCAAAATTAGTATTGTATAGTTCTGATATGGTTTTCTCTATATAAGTAATACCCGATAATTGATATTCTCTTTCAGATATAATTGTGTCATCTAAATCAAAAACTATTACCCATTCTTCAAGATTCATAATACTACTGTGTCTTCCTCTAATGATTTAACTACCATTTCATCATGTCTTAAACATAAGAGATTAGTCTTCCAGTTATTATTAAAAACCAATTTTTCATTTAATAAATATTCTTTGATTAGCATTAATGGGAATTCTGCACCTGCTACATGACTCATAGGATATCCACCTCCAAACCTAGGATTTAATTCTATTCCTAAAAATTCTGTACGTTCTTTATTTGTGAAAATTTGTATATTCATTACTCCTCTCGCACCTTTAATGTATTTTAGCTTATCAATAACAAGGTCAAAGACATTATCCTTTCTTGTTATTCCTTTAGATATTTCTCCAGCTCTTGTTTCAATTCTCTGCCTAGGGACACAAGAATATAAATGACCATCTTTACTATAATAAAGATCTATTGTATATTCAATCCAGTCTTTTGAGATGAAAGATTGAAAAATATTGTTCTCATTTTTCATGTCTTCTTCTGATAAACTATCTAAAGAGTGAGCAATTTTAATTCCTTTACTAGAACTACCATCAATTGGTTTTATAAAACATGGAAATTTAAGATTATTTTTTTCAATTTTCTCAGGAGTCTTAATATCCAAATCTTTAAAAAGTTCTATAGTTCTAAGCTTATTTCTACAATTTTTTATTAAGGATAAATCACTTATTATAATTTTTATACCATGTTCCAGAAATTTTTCTTTTGCCTTAGATAAGATTAATAGATCAGTATCAATAGTTGGAATAATAATCTTTATATTGTTTGTGAGACACTTTTTTAATAGATCACTAATATAGTTTGGACTTGTACATTTACTTATTTTAAAGTATTTGTCAGCAATCATGCATCCTGCCGATAAGCTTGGATTACAGTCACATGCAATAATTTTTATATTCAAATCTTTAAACTTCTTCGAACTTTCAATAAATGCTTTAACTAATTCAACTCTTCTACCTGCAGTACTAATGAGTATAGAGATTTCTTTACTCATTATTGCTACCTTTGAATTCAGGCATGCTAATCCTACCCTTGGGATTAATTCCATCTCGTTTAAGAACTTTATAAATTGTCAAAAGAAAAATTTTTATATCTAGAATTATAGATTGATTCTCTACATACCAAATATCATAATTAAACTTCTTTTCCCATGAAATGTTGTTTCTGCCTTTGACTTGCGCAAGGCCACTTAGACCTGGTTTTACATTATGACGTTTAGACTGCTCTTTGGAATAATAAAGAAGATATTTCATCAATAATGGCCTTGGCCCTATAAAACTCATATCTCCAATTAAAATATTAATTAGACCTGGTAATTCATCAATAGAAGTTTTTCTTAGCCATTTCCCAAAACTTGTGGCTCTTTGCTTATCTGGCAAGAGATTTCCATCAGAATTATATTGTATTTTCATTGATCTAAATTTAAAAAGTTTAAATGGCTTTGAATCTTTTCCTGGCCTTTCTTGAATAAAAAAGACTGGCTTGCCTAACTTAATGCCTATTAGAATATAAATTAATATTAAAAATGGCAACATTAATATAATCATTATTGCTGCAATTGTTCGATCAATTATTTCTTTGAAAATTAAATAGATTATCCTAGATAAATAGTTATTTCTTCTATACTTAAAAGATCTATAATTAATTTCTATTAAATCTTTCCATTCTTCTGCAAGTATAGTTCTTGAGAACTTTTCTTCAGCAACTTTTCTTGCATTTTTACTCATTTCATTTAATTTGATTGGAGAATTAGATAAATCTACTAGATATTTAGCCATAATTTTTGGCTCATCAGGTGGAACAACAATACCAATATCTTGATCTTTAATGACTTTTGCTAACCAACCAGGATAATTAATTATAATAGGGAGTCCACTGGATAAATAATCGAAAAACTTATTAGGAGAAGTTCCTTGGTAAAAAGCTGGTACGTTTTTTAGAATCATCAAACCCAAATCTATCTCTTCCCGGAGAAGTCTAGCTAGTTCCATTTTTGGCATAGGATCTATAAAGTAGCAATTATCAAGATTTTCCTTTAGGGCTCTTTTTAAAAGGTAAGGTTTTTCTTTCCCATCTCCAATTAGTACTATTTTTATATTATCTTTTCCTATTTTCTTTAACTCATAAGCAGAATCTAGTAAGAAACCTAATCCATTAGCTTCCCCATGAGCACCAGTAAAAGCAGCAATAAAGGTATCTTCTGCATATTCTTTCCTAACATCTAGAAGCTCATATTTTCTTTTTTTTATTTTATTTGTTTTTGGATAAAAAATATCTAGATCGCAAGCATTAGGGATTGTTTGAACAGAATTGTTATGGGAATTTATACTTAAAATACCATCTTTAATACCTGGTGAAAGTGCTACACATGAATCTGCAGAATGATAGCTTAACCACTCTAGAATGCTTAAAGAACTTATTACAAATTTGTTTTTAATTACACCCATTGCAACTGGTAAATAAGGCCATTGATCTCTGACTTCAAAAACAAAAGGGGTTCCTTTAAACCATCTAGAAAATATACCTGGTATCCCAGCTGTAAGAGGAGTTGAAGTTGCAAAAATGATGTCTGGATTAGACATTAGTGCTATAAGTGTGCCAAGCAGGCTATATTTTAAAAAGGCATTTGCTCTATCGAAAAGATTAAGGTGATTTGAATATTGTATGTTGAATTCAATAATATTAATTCCATTTACTATTCCTTCTCTTTTTCCATTTTTAAATTGACCAGTAAGACCTGTGCAACATCCATTGCTTTTCAAACATACAATTGTCACCTGATGACCTGATTCTATTAATTTAGTAGCAAAGCAGAAAGATCTTGTACCTGTAGCCCCTTCAGGAGTTGAGAAATATTGGTGATAATATAAGACTTTCACGACTTGATTTAACTTTCTTAGAGTTAATGTTTAATATAATAGCTGGATAGATTGTAAATACTACTCAATATTAATTAATGTTGTTATCTTGGTAGGGCATTTTATAGATTCGATTTCTAAAACAGGTATTATTTGTTTTTTCCAATATAATCTTGATTCTTCTCCTGTAAGTAATTCAAATCTATCAAATCTATGAATTGAGGTGAAGCTTATAGTGGCTAATTTGCTTTTTATTTGTCCGGTTTTAAGTTCCCATTCTGTTGGATATAATCTCCATCTTAATATTACATTTTCTTTGAAATCTTCTAGATAGTCTTCAATTACCCATTCCCTACCATTTTCACAGACTTTTATTATTCGTTCGTGACTGCCAACCTTACTTTTGTAAGAAGAACTTATCTTAGTAATATTTTTTATAACTTTTAGTTTGGATATTTTCTCTTCTTTTAACCAATCTCCCCATAAAAACCTGCTTATTCTATCCATAGGTTCTTTCTTATCGAATTGAGCAGAATTATGAGACTTTATACTACTTAGATTACTGAATTCATTCCCAGTTGAATTGTATGAATAAGTACCACTATCTCTTAGTATATTTCTACCATTAATCCATAGATCTAAATGTAATGGATCTGATTGCGCAGGTCTAAATGTATATTTCGGTAATCTTAATAAGCACCAAGCCTGATCACTCGGTCGAAGTATTCCATATCCACCATTTGTAAAAAGTTTAGATTTCAAAAATGTCTTTTCATATTGGTTGTTTTTTATATCCCACCAAAATTTAGATTCATTCCAGGGGCCATTTTTAAGATAATCTTTGTTTTCAAATATATTACAAGCTAGTTGTAATGTTGGTCTGTAATCCTCATATTTCATATTAGTTAATTGGTAACAATAAGCACCGTCGTTATTCCCTAGATTTGGGCCTTCACCACTCTTTTTATCAATGAAATATTTTAACCAATCTGTTGCTTTTTTTGCTCTATTGTAAAAATTTGAAGAGAGTTTTTCAATATTTGAATTTCTTCTTAATATCTCAATAAGTGATAATGTATCTAAAACTAATCGATGATAATTAAGTGAATATTGTGAAAATGAACCATCATCCATTATAAGTTTATCTATAGATTCTTCTAAATTAGCCTTACCTTTCGAGTAAAATACTTTGCCTAATTTACTATATTTTTTACTATATTTCTTTAGTATAATACCACCAATATAAAGAGCGGATGCTTCTGAAATCCAGTGATTATTCTTTTGTGCTTTTGCATAGTATAACGTTGCATTAATTCTTTTTAGATGTTCTAATATAAATTTTGATCTTGATTCAATAGTATTTTTTGAGCATTCAAAATTATCAAAAATTGTCCATGACTCGATAATATGTAAAAGTCTAATTGATACCTCTTGACCACAAAGCCAGTTTGGACCTGAGTTTACTGGATTATTCTCACACCAATCTTTAATCCATTCATTCATAATATCCAGATAAAGTTGTTTTCTGGTTAACTTCCAAGCTTTCGTATATATAATGACCCAATTCCAGCGTGACATTTCCCATATTCCTTTTATGTCTCCAAGTTTGTATAGATTTATCTTGCTCCAATGTGTTTTTTTATCTGTAAAATTTTGATTAGTTAGTGGATTAAAAAACCATTTAGGTGGTGATGTGATTGCATACGTTTTGCTACTAAACCAGATACATTTCCCTTCAATTAATTGATCTGCTTTCAATAATGATTTTTCTTTTATACTTAATTCATTTTCCTTGAGAGTCCTTGATTTGTTTTTGGAAGTAATGCTTGAGAATTTTGGGATAGGAGTTTTCTTAATTGGTAGCAAAAGCGTAAAAATTCCTATGAATTTCTGAAAACGATAAAAAAAAACAAAAAATGAATTAGATACACCTAGACTTTTTATTGTTTTTATAAAAGAAAGTACTCTCATTTTTGTGCTGTAATTCCACAAAAATCAAGATAAATTTTATCCTTTAAGTCTAAATTCTTAAAAATAGTATGCGCAACTAGAAATACATATAAATCTGCTTTTTCTTCTATTTGTTCTAAAGAATATAATTTAAATTCAGAAAAATTCTTAATATGTGGTTCACATGGATATATGTATAGATTATTCGATATTAGTGACTTAGTGATTTCTATAGATGGAGACTCTCTTGTATCATCAACATCAGGTTTAAATGATAAACCTAAGCAAGCAACATTTGCTAATCTCCCAAGCTTTTTGCTTAAATTATTTGATTCTTTAATTATTTTCCTTATTACCCATTGTGTTTTCTCTATATTTACTTTTCTAGAAGCTTGTATTAATTTAGTTTTGTCAGGGAACTCAGAAGCAATGAACCATGGATCAACTGCAATACAATGACCACCTACTCCGCATCCAGGTGATAATATATTTACTCTTGGGTGATGATTAGATAACTTTATAAGTTCAGCAACATTTACATTAAGGTCATCACAAATCATAGAGATTTCATTGGCAAATGCAATATTTAGATCTCTATATGAGTTTTCTGTAAGTTTAACTAATTCTGCAGTTTTAGTATCAGT
>MDTB01051587.1_pt1 | contig 12473 bp, 8 predicted proteins | sample 811161 | NCBI WGS metagenome assembly MDTB01 (sample SAMN05326650, study PRJNA326480) | marine metagenome | isolation source: seawater | place: Mediterranean Sea | collected 2009 | reverse complement strand
CTATATGTCATATCTGAAAATCCAGCACTTATTCCTTTAGAAATGATTTTACTTTTAGTATTTTTTCCTAAATGGATCATTTTTGTACCTGTGTCAGCTTTTTGATGATTGTTTGTTATGGCTATTGAATAGAATTCTCCAACTGAGTTATCCCCTTTTAGAATACAGCTTGGATATTTCCATGTAATTGCAGACCCTGTTTCAACTTGTGTCCACGAAATTTTAGAATTTTTTCCTTTACATAAACCACGCTTAGTAACAAAGTTGTATATTCCACCTTTACCATCTTTGTCTCCAGGATACCAATTTTGAACTGTAGAATATTTTATTTCTGCATCATCAAGTGCTATCAATTCAACATTCGCAGCATGTAGTTGATTTTCATCTCTCATAGGAGCTGTACAGCCTTCTAAATAACTTACATAACTTCCTTTATCAGCAATAATCAAAGTTCTTTCAAACTGACCTGTATTTGAAGCATTAATTCTAAAATAAGTTGACAATTCCATTGGACATCTTACTCCTTCTGGTATGTATGCAAATGAACCATCAGTAAATACAGCTGAGTTAAGTGTTGCAAAAAAATGGTCTGTGGTAGGGATTACAGATCCTAAATATTTTTTAACTAGTTCTGGATGATTCTGAATTGCTTCTGAAATTGGACAAAAGATAATACCTTGTTTTGTAAGTTCTTCTCTAAATGTAGTTGCAACTGAAACAGAGTCAAATACTGCGTCAACCGCTATACCATTTAGTCTTGCCTGTTCTTGAAGTGGAATACCTAATTTTTTATAGGTTTCTAAAAGTTTAGGATCTAATTCATCTAGGCTTTTTGGTTTATCATCCATACTTTTAGGAGCTGAATAATAATATAAGTCTTGATAATCTATTTTTGGATATTTTGGTTTTTGCCAATTTGGTTCTTTAAGTTGCTTAAACCTTTCATATGCTTTTAATCTAAAATCAAGCATCCATTTAGGTTCTTTTTTAATATTAGAAATAAATTTTATAACGTCCTCATTAAGACCCTTAGGAGCTCTTATATTTTCAATTTCAGTTGTAAAACCGTACTTATAATCTTTTAAGTTATCTATTTCTTTCTGTCTATTATCCATTTTAATTTCTATGTTCTATATTATTTTTTAATAAATCTTCTAAACTTTTTTTTTCAAAAAAACTGTTGATATGATTTTCTAATTCATCCCAAAGGTTATGTGTTACACATTTGGTTGCTTTACCATTACATCCTTTTTTAGACTCCTTTTTACATTGAACAGTTTTAACCTTCTCATCTACTGCATTAAGAATATTTGTAAGTTTAATTTCATTAGGTTTTTTTGATAAAACATATCCACCATGAATTCCTCTTGTACTTTTGACAATTTGATATTTCTTTAATTTTGAAAAAATCTGCTCTAAATAATCTAAAGAAATTCCTTGTCTCAAAGAAATGTCTCTTAGTGATACTGGGTTTATTGTATCAAACCTTCCAAGATCAATTAATGCCATTACAGCATATCTTCCTTTTGATGTTAGTTTCATATAATCCTTTAGTTTAGAGGCTTTTTATACATACCTGACTAAATTGGTCAAGTTTAGACTGAAAAAAAAAATTAACATTTTGTCGCTCAGTTATGATAAACCTAATTTTTTTTTGAGAACAGTAATCAATTGCACTTATGGATAACAAAATTTCAGAAATATTTATTCCAGGTCCAGCAGGACGACTTGAAGCCAAATATTTTAAAAGTAAAAAAAATACATCACCGATTGCGTTAGTCTTACAACCTCATCCTCAATATGGAGGAACAATGAATAACAAAGTAGTTGTTGATACATTTCAAACATTTGTTGAAAATAATTTTTCTGTTTGTAGGGTGAATTTTAGAGGTGTTGGAAAAAGTGATGGTGAATTTGATAATGGTCAAGGTGAACTTGCTGATGCTGCTGCAGCTTTAGATTGGTTAGAGAGAGAAAATTTTGATAACTCTCAATGTTGGGTGTCTGGTTTTTCTTTTGGATCTTTAATAGCTATGCAACTTCTAATGAGAAGACCAGAAATAAATAGGTTTGTTGCAATTTCTCCTCAACCTAATGTTTATGATTTCTCTTTTTTATCTCCTTGTCCAACTTCTGGATTGATGATCTACGGAAAAAAAGATGAACTTGTTCCTATTGAATATATAAATGATTTAAATAAAAAATTAAGCTCTCAAAAAGGAATTAAAGTTGATTTTCAATCAATCAGTGAGGCTAATCACTTTTTTTCAAAAAATGAAAAAGAATTAATAAAAAGCTTAGATAAATATATAAAAAAAGAAATCGCTCTTTATTAAAAATTTTTTGCTAAAATTCCTCCTGTTGAGGATTTTTTACACCTAGTAGTGCTTGGAAAGGAAATAAGCATTCCCTCTACTGATCTTATTGCAAGAAATGCAAAAGCCTGTGACTCTATGAAGTCACCATTTATTTCATAGTTGTCAACTAGTTTTAATTTTAATTCTTGAAAATTATTTTCTATACTTTCTAAAAGATATTCATTTTTTCTCCCACCACCACATACTACCCAAATATTTTCTTTTTTTTGATTAAGTTTATTTACATAGTTAATGCCATCTGCAATAAGCTTTGCTGTAAATTCTGTTATTGTTGCAGTTCCATTCTCTAAAGATAGACCCTTCATAAAAAAAATATCAAAATCTTTAATATCTAAAGATTTTGAATAATCAGTCTCTAAAGAAAAATTTTCCAATGCTTGATTTAAGATTAATTTGTCTGACACTCCAGACCTAGCAATTAAACCATTCTTGTCAAATTGATTTTTTGAATTTTTTCTAATCCATTCATCAATTAAACAATTACCTGGACCGATATCATAAGCATAAATTTTTTCTGTTTTCCATAAATTATTCTCATTCACAGTAATCGTAATATTTGAAATTCCACCGATATTTAAAAAATTAATTGGGAATTTTAGATTAAATTTTTTATTTAACTTATTTGCTAAAACGTTATGAAAAATTGGTGCTAAAGGTGCACCCTGTCCACCGTTCTCTAGATCATTTTGCCTAAAATTGTAAATAATCTTTTTTTTTAGCAATTGAGATAAAAGTTTTCCATCACCTAATTGCTTTGAAATTTTTTTTTTTGGATCGTGGAAGATAGTTTGTCCATGGAAACCTATCAAATCAATAGATGATTTAGATATTTTTAGTGTTTCTGTGACTGCTTTTGCATTAAACAAAGTAATTTCTCTCTCAAGTTTTTTTATTTCCTCTTTATGTAAGATTAAATCTTGAGGATTTTTGATTTTGCTTCTAATGTTCAATAGTTTTTTTACTATTTGGCTATCATATTTAAAATACCTATCCAAAATTGATATATATTCTTTATTACCATCAGATTCTATTATTGATACATCTACCCCATCTAAAGAGGTCCCACTCATTAAACCTAATGCTGTATAAATTTTTCCCATTCTTATTTTTTTTTATCAAATATTGTATATTGTGGAACTATAGACTTATGAATAAATTTTTAAAAGAATTTAAGGATCGAGGCTTTTTTTATCAATGTACCAATGAAGAAGAACTCTCAAATTTATTGGATAAAAATAAAATTAGAGCCTACATTGGCTTTGATTGTACAGCTGAGAGTTTACACGTTGGTAGTCTTACTCAAATAATGTGTTTAAGATTATTACAAAAATATGGACATCAACCAATTGTTTTACTCGGAGGAGGAACTACAAGAATAGGTGATCCTTCAGGTAAAGATAAAACTAGAAAAATTTTGTCGGAGAAAGAGATTAAAAAAAATTCGAAGGGTATAAAAAAGATTTTAAAAATTTTTTTGAAAAGTAAAAATAATAAAACTAAGCCTATTTTTGTTGATAATTTTAGATGGCTTAAAAATTTAAAGTATATTTCATTTCTAAGAGATATAGGAAAACATTTTACAATAAACAAAATGTTAACATTCGAAAGTGTTAAAACAAGATTGGAAAGAGAACAATCCTTAAGTTATATGGAATTTAATTATATGATTCTACAAGCTTATGATTTTTTGGAACTTAATAAAAAACAAAACTGCTCATTACAAATAGGTGGATCAGATCAATGGGGCAATATAATTAATGGAGTTGAATTAATTAAAAGATACTCAAACAAACAAGTATATGGTTTAACTACACCATTGATTACATTGGCTGGTGGAGAAAAGATGGGAAAAACAAATGATGGAGCAGTTTGGCTAGATAAAAAATTTTTGTCCCCTTATGATTATTGGCAATTTTGGAGAAATACAGATGATAGGGATGTAATTAAATTTTTAAAATTCTTCACAGATTTAAAAATTGAAGAAATAAATAATTTTAAAGAGAATAATATTAATAATTTGAAAATTTTGTTAGCTAATGAGGCTACAAAGATGCTTCATGGTAAAATAGAAGCTGATAAATCAGAAAAAACAGCTAAAGAAACTTTTTCTGAAAATTCTTCTGGATTTAGTCTTCCCTCAATTAAGATAGATAAAAAAGATTTTAATATTGTTGATTTAATTATTTTATCTAAACTAGAGACATCTAAAAGTGAAATTCGTAGACTAATTAAAGGAAATGCCGTCAAAATAAATAATAATTTAGTTGATAATGAAAAATTTATAGTTGTTCAAAAAAAATTAGATAATAATTTTATTAAACTTTCTATTGGAAAAAAAAGACATTTAAAAATAAAGTTTAATTAGTTTTTTTGATTTTTTCTAATGTTCTAGTTATAAATCTTGGAGTCAAAGTTTTTATTGGATTAACAGTAGTAGCTAGATCATTTGGATGGCCTTTAATCTTAAAACTTACTCCAAATACACCTTCTCCTGTTTTAGATCCTACAAGTATTTGACCTAAAACTGGTATTGAGCCTATAGCTTTATTAATTGTTGTTGCTGGCACTAAAGTTCCTCTTAAACTAATTAATTTATTTTTTTCAACGTAACCATCCATCAAAATCGATATTGCTGGTCCAATTGCATAAATTTCCTCTATTGTCATTACATTCTTGTTATTTTTAAAATTAATTTCAAATTCATCAAAAGTTATTCCTTCTCCAGATAACAGGTCAGCTATACCTTGTAATGATGCTAGAGTAAGTAATTTTGTCAATGCTGGTAGTTCTTTCAATTTAAAATCATAAATTTTTATTTTAGAAATTGACTCAGTGTTATTTTTGGATGAATAGAAGTCTAACTTACCTCCACTAAACCCCTTTACAAATTCATATCTATTAACCAATGGTTTTGCCCTATCTAAAAACAAAGTTGTAATCCTCTCATCTTTATTAGATTTTATAGAAAATGAAAATTTTTCATTTTTTGAAAAAAATCCAGTCAAATGACCATCTAAAATTTCTTGATTATTTAATAATAAATTTCCTTCAAAATTTTCAAGGCTATTATTCTTATCTAAAAAAAATTTGGATAGTTTAATGTTTAAATTAAAATTATCTTTCTGAAACTTAACTTTATTTTCATTATCATTGAGAAGACCTGTGATTAGATAATCTCCATTAAAAGATATTCCACTTAAGAAATAATCATTTTTTTTTTTAATTATTCTAAATTTATTAATTATATCATCATTATCCAAATAATCGATTTCAACATTGTTAAAATCTAAAATGTTTAATTTTTTATCAACTGTTACATTATCTATTATAATCTTATTATTTTTTTCTATAAGGGAAATTAATCTTAAATTTATAATTTGATTTAATTTAGTATCTCCCTCTAAATTTAAAATCATTGGGGTATTTTTATCTTTCTCATAATTTAAAACATCTATTTTGAACGGATTTTCGTTAATTTGAAGAGAAGTTTTAAAAGCATATTTTTGATTTTTACTACTTACCGAATAAGTAATTTGGTCACTGTTATCTTGTAATAGAATATCACCTGCACCGTCAATCTTTAAAAGTTTATTTTTAAAAGATATTTTAAGCTTATGATCTAAAAGTGCTAAATCATTTTTGATATCAGGGAAAAATTCTTTTATTTTTATTTTGTTTGAAAATAAAAGTTCTTGAAAATTTACTTCAGAGTCTAAGTAAAGATTACTTAATTTAAATTTATTATTCATCGTAAATGAAAAATTATTTTTAGAACTAAATTTGACTCTATTAACATCCAAATTTACAAAATACGGTTTAAGGAATAATTCTATATCTTCAGTGCTTAAATCAAGCTCTTCATTTTCTATTTCACCATTTATTTCAACATCATCTTTATTTCTTGCGAAGTTCAAGCTTTTTGAAGAAAATCTTAATTCATTAAGAAATAAATTTAGGTTAGTAAGTTTTAGAGAATTTTCTGTATGATCAAAATCAAAATTAAGTTTGTTTATTTTATATTTTTTAAAAATATCTATTTTTACATCTTTTAAGAATCCATTTATTTTATAATCGTTTTTAATATTACCATTTTCATCAAACTCAATTTTAATATCAGCAATTAGAAAACCTTTTTTAACAATCCTATTTAAAACATATAGCTCGGGAGTGTTTTTAAAAGCTCTAACAAACGAAATAAAATCTTTTAACTTTAATGACTTTGAAGAAACGTTTAAATTTGTAATTAAAAATTTATTTTTAAATAATGATATAAGAGGTATCTGAGTCTTAATGCTTTCTAATTCAATTACCTTACCCATGTATACCAACTTTGTACCAATGGTTTTTGCATTTAACTTTAATTCTAATGGAACAAGAATTATTTTAACTTCTTTTAAGTCTATTTCTATGTTTTGATCTATATCTTTTAATTTTTTTATTATTTGACTATTTAATTTTTTCGTTTCAAAACCAACAAAAGTTAAATAACTAACAAAAAAAATAATGCTAATTGATAATATTATAAAAACTTTAGAAATTAATTTCATTTAATTTTATATAAAGATTGTTCAAGAAAATCATCTATTTCACCATTAAGTACTTTATCTGGGCTTGTGCTTTCATAATTTGTTCTATTGTCTTTGACTAATCTATAAGGTTGTAATATATAAGATCTTATCTGATGACCCCATCCAATATCAGACTTCGAAGACTCCAAATTCTGATTTTCTTTTTCTTTTTTCTTTATTTCATAGTCAAATAATCTTGCTTTGAGCATATTCATGCATGTTTCTTTATTTTTATGTTGAGATCTCTCATTTTGACATTGTACAACTATTTTTGTTGGTAAATGAGTAATTCTTACAGCACTATCTGTGGTGTTTACATGTTGGCCTCCCGCACCACTAGATCGATATGTGTCTACTCTTAAATCTCTATCTAATATTTCTAGATTAATATTTTCATCAATTACAGGATATACCCAGACACTTGCGAAGCTTGTATGTCTTCTTGCACCTGAGTCAAAAGGTGAGATTCTTACTAGTCTATGAATTCCAGACTCTTTTTTAAGCCATCCAAAAACGTAATTCCCCTCGATTTTAATTGTAGATGATTTTATACCAGCCTCATCCCCCTTATGTTCACTTATCAGATTCGATTTAAATTTTTTATTATCTGACCACTTAAGATACATTCTTCTAAGCATGTCAGCCCAATCCTGACTCTCAGTTCCGCCAGCGCCAGCATGTATTTCAATATAACAGTCAAGAGTATCTGTATCATTTGATAGAAAACATTTCGTTTCATCTTTTTTTACTTGTTTTCTTAAAACTCTGATACTTTCAAGAATTTCGTCTTGAATAATTTCATTATTTTCTTCAATAGCAAGTTGATTTAAATCCTCTAGGTCTTTAAACTTTTTAATTGAATCTTCGTGTGAATTGATCAAATCTTCATATAATTTTTTTTCTTTAATTATCTTTTTAGATTTTACTTTATCCTGCCAAAAATTATCTTTAAGAATTTTTATGTTAGTCTTTTCTAATTTTGAATAAATTTTATTTTTTTCAAAGGTACTCCTTAACTCTTTGATTAATCTTTTCTATTTCTTTTTTAAAATATAAATATTTATTCTCCATTAATAAAACTTTAATACATTATTTGAGTCTAATCTATTATTATTTGAATACAGGACTTTACCATTAACAATATTCTCTTTTTTATAAGCTTCAATTATTGTGTCCTTAGACGAAAATTTAGCCTTTTGTCCTGTTAAAGCATCTATAACCATCATTGATATTCCATCAGCAACTTTAAAAGGTCTGGCATCAGATTTTTTAATAGCATTTTTAACAAAATCCTCAAAAATAGGTAAAGCAACTTTAGAACCTGTTTCGTATTTACCCAATGGTTTTGGTTCATCCATCCCAGCATAAACACCAATTACTAGATTTGAAGTAAAGCCTATAAACCATGTATCAGTATTATCATTTGTAGTTCCTGTTTTTCCTGCTAAGTTTAATTTTAGTTTTTTTAATTTTTTTCCTGTACCTCTTTGAACAACTCCCTCTAAAAGTGAAGTAACTTGATATGCAGTTTGATTAGAAAATACTTTTTTATATTCATCGTCAATAATTGGATATTCATTACTTGTAAATGAAATTTTATCACAATCTATACAAACTCTCTTATCGTTATTAATAATTGTATTTCCTTCACTATCCTGAATTCTATCTATAATAATTGGTTTTACTAACTTACCACCATTTACAAATGCTGAATAAGCAGAAGTCAATTTTAAAAGTGTTGTTTCAGCTGAGCCTAAAGAAATTGATAATAATTTATTTGGATTATTGTAAATTCCAAGCTTTTTTGAAAAATTTGCAATTTTATCCACACCTAAATCTTGTGCAATCCTAACTGTCATCAAATTACGTGATTTTTCTAAACCAATACGTAAAGTTGAAAGACCATAAAATTTTTTACCGTAGTTTTCTGGTTTCCACATCTTTAAGTCTGATCCTTGATTTAAAACTAATGGAGCATCTAAAATCAGGGATGATGGTGTATAATCATTTTCCAAGGCAAGAGCGTAAACAAAAGGTTTAAATGCTGAACCTGGCTGCCTTAAAGCTTGTGATGATCTGTTAAACTCACTATTTTTGAAACTGAATCCCCCACTTAAAGCTAAAACTCTCCCTGTAAATGGATCCATAACTACGATTCCCCCATTTATTTTCGGAATTTGTTTTAAACTGAAGTTACTACCAGAAATTTTTTTTACATAAACAATATCTCCTTTTGTAACTAAATCTTTAAAATTTTTTTTTGTCCATGTAATATCACTATAATTAATTATTCCTTTTATATTATCTTGTGTTTCAATTTCAGCTGAAAATTGGTCTACTTTTTTTATAATAGCAATATTCCATCCAATAGATTTTTCTAAAAAATATTTTTCTAAATCTTCACTCCAACTCGAATTAATCTTTTTATTTTCTAAAACACCATGCCACCCTTTTCTTTTGTCATATGCAATTAATCCATTTCTTAATGAATTAGTTGCTATTTTTTGGAGTTCGAGATTTATTGGGGTATTAATATTAAATCCTTGATTATAAACTTTTTCATATGTAAGTTTTTCTATAATTTTTTTTCTAACATCCTCTATATAATATTGAGAGTCTTCTAAAAAAACTTTTTTCTTTTTTTTCAATTTTATTTCTTTATCTTTCAATTTTTGATATTCTTTAAAATTAATAAAATTATTTTCTAATAAATTTTTCAATACCAGGTTTCTTCTAAATTTAGCTAAATTTTTATTTTGATATGGATTATATTTACTTGGTGCTTTTGGTAATGCAGCTAATAGTGCGGCTTCCTGATAATTAAGCTCTTTAATAGATTTATCAAAATATTCGAGACTAGCAGCAGCTACACCATAAGCTCCACTACCAAGATAAATTTGATTTAAATATAACTCTAAAATTCTCTCTTTTGATAAAGCTCTTTCGATTCTAAAAGCTAGGATGGCTTCTTTAATTTTTCTATTTATACTCACCTCATTTGTTAATAAAAAATTTTTAGCTACTTGTTGTGTAATGGTAGAGGCTCCCTCCAACCTTTTAGAAGTAATTATATTTTGGATATTATTAATTATAGCTCTTAAAACTCCTTTAGCATCAACACCCGGATGAGAAAAAAAATTTTTATCTTCAGCAGATAAAAAGGCGTTAATTACATTTTTTGGAATTGAGCTGTAAGGTACAAAAATTCTTTTTTCTTTTGAAAAATCAGCTACTAGATCTCCATTACCAGAATATACTTTACTAGAGACCGGAGGTTTGTAGTTTTTTAAAAATTTATAATCAGGAATATTATTTGAATAATTCCATAAAATTCCAATAACAATAAAGCCAATTAACAGAAAAAAGCTAGCAAAACTGATAAATATTTTTCTGATTAAAATGCTCATTTTGTTTCCATTATATATTGGAATTTGTTAAAGATAAGGCAGAAACTAACAAAATTTTTTAAAATTTTAAAATGAAACAATCAAAAAACATATTATGGAAAAAAATTTATATATTGATGCATCGCATCCAAATGAAACTAGAGTGGTACTTAAATCAAACGATAATATTGAAGATTACGAGTACGAAGGATTAAAAAATAATCTTATAAAAAATAATATTTATTTAGGCAAGATAAGTAGAATTGAACCATCTCTACAAGCTGCGTTTGTAGATTTTGGCAGGGATAAACATGGTTTTTTGTCATTCAATGATATTCAGTCAGATTATTATCAAATTCCAAAAAGTGATTTAGAAATTATTAAACAAGAGGAAGAAAAGGCAAGAGAAAAATTATCTAAAGAAGTAGAAGCCAAAGAGGCTGAAAATCTCGCTGAGGGTAAATTAGAAATTGATGATCCTATAGAAACATCAATTTCAGAAGATAAAAATAAAGAAGAGGATAAAGAAAAAAAGAAAGAAGATAAACCTAAATTTAAAAGATATAAAATTCAAGAGGTTATAAAGCCAAATCAAGTCATACTTATTCAAGTTATAAAAGATGAAAGAGGACAAAAAGGTGCGGCTCTTAGTACTTTTATATCAATAGCAGGGAAATATATTGTTTTAATGCCTAATACACCTAAAGGAGGAGGTATTTCTCGTAAAATCTTTAATCCTATAGATAGAAAAAAAATAAGAACTATTTTAAATGAAATAGAAATACCAAAAGAGATGGGATTAATTGTTAGAACTGCTGGAAGCAATAAAACAAAAAATGAAATTAATCGAGATTTAACAAGCCTTATAAATACGTGGAATCAAATAAAAGAAACTGCACTTAATAGTATCGCTCCTTCATTAATCCATCAAGAAAGTGAAATAATCAAAAGAACATTAAGAGACATGTACGATGAAAATACAAAAAATATATTTATTGAAGGTAATGAGGGTTACAAAAAAGCTCAGAACTTTATGAAATCACTTATGCCATCACACGTTAAAAGAATTAAAAAATACAGAGGTAAAATTCCATTATTCATTGATCAAGGTATTGAACAAAAACTTAATCAAATTTTTGACTCTGAAGTAAAATTAAATTCAGGTGGATATTTAGTAATAAATCCTACTGAAGCTTTAGTTTCAATAGATATTAATTCAGGAAGTTCAATTAAACAAAAAAATGTGGAAAGCACTGCACTTGACACAAATTTAGAGGCTGCCGATGAAATTGCAAGACAAATTAAAATTAGAGATTTATCAGGTTTAATTATAATTGATTTTATAGATATGTTGGGCTATGGAAATAGAAAGTTAGTTGAAAGAAAATTAAAAGAAAAATGTCGATCTGATAGGGCTCGTATTCAAATTGGAAGAATTAGTAATTTTGGTCTATTAGAAATGTCAAGACAAAGATTAAGGGAAAGTGCAGTAAAATGGAAAGTAGATTTAACTGACGAATCTTTTGCGCAAAAATTATTAAAATTAGTTGAATTAAAAGCTGTACTAAACAAAGCTAAATTTGTTGATTTAAAAGTAAGTAAAAAAATTTCAGATTTTTTAAAAGAAAATTTCATAGAAGATTTAACTTATTTTGAAAAAAAAAATAAAATGACTATAGATATCATTACTGATGGTTCATTAATTGTACCAGAATACATAATTAATATTAAGAATAAATCTAATAAAACTTTAGAGTTAATAGAAAATTTTAAAGTTTTAAAAAGTATTGAACAACAAAAAAAAGATCAAAATATAATTAAATTTAAAGATAAGAAAAAATTCAAAAAAAAATCTTTCAAAAAAAGAGTTTATTATAAAAAAGCTAAATAATACCTTTGCTTGGTGAAGAACGACTACCAACTAAACTTTTTTCAATTCTTCCTGAAATATAGGAATACCTGCCAGCCTTTACTGCATCTTTGAAGGCTAAGGCCATTTGAAAAGGTTTTTTTGCTTTCGCTATTGCAGTATTTACAAGAACACCATCGCATCCTAACTCCATTGCAATTGTAGCATCTGAGGCTTGCCCTAATCCTGCATCAATTATTAAAGGTAATTTAGTTTGTGTCCTTATAATTCT
>MDTB01200502.1_pt1 | contig 12474 bp, 9 predicted proteins | sample 811161 | NCBI WGS metagenome assembly MDTB01 (sample SAMN05326650, study PRJNA326480) | marine metagenome | isolation source: seawater | place: Mediterranean Sea | collected 2009 | reverse complement strand
CTCAAAAGGTCTTAAAAATAAAAATCTTTTGAAATTTAAGTCAACAACACTCTTAGGAAACTCTATCAGACAAGCTCAAAAATCAAAATTAATAAGTAGAATTTTTGTCTCTACAGATAGTAAAAAAATATTGAGAGAGGCAATTAAAAATAAAGCAGAAGTTCCATTTATGAGACCTAAAAAGTTAGCGAGCGATAACTCTCCAGAAATTGACTCATGGAGACATGGTGTAAAATTCTTAGATAAAAATCTCAAAATTAAAGCTGATTATATAGTGACTGTTCCTGCCACTGCTCCTCTGCGAAGTGTTTCTGATATTAATAAATGTATTAGTAAAGCGGTGAGAAAAAAACTAGATATGGTTTTTTGCGTAACACCATCTCTTAGAAATCCTTATTTTAACATTTTAGAGGAAAAAAATAATAAGCTAGATATATTTTCCAGAAAAAAGAAAAAACTATTTTTCAGACGTCAAGATGCACCTAAATGTTACGATTTAACTACTGTTTGTTATGTATTTAAACCTAACTATATAAATAAAACTAATAACCTATTCTCTGGAAAAGTTGGATTTATCAAAATTCCAAAAGAAAGAGCTATGGATATTGACGACCATTGGGATTATAAGGTTGCTAAATTACTATCAGAACAAAAATGACAATACAAAAAAACAATGTTGTTGCTATTACTGGTGGGTGTGGAAGAATTGGCTCTGCTTTAACTGAAGAATTGTTAAGAAAAGGGTATAAAGTTCTTATTGGCGATGTAGATAAAAAGAAAGTATTGTCCTTAGAAAAGAAATTAAACACGAATAATCTAGCTGTTTATGCTGGCGACCTAACAAAAACTAAGAATATAGATAGATTTATAAGTACTGGAATAAAAAAATTTAAAAAAATCGATTCTATAGTTTTCTGTTCTTATCCTACTTCAAAAAAATGGGGAGTCTCTTTTGAAAAATTAGAAGAAAAATACTTAAAAGAAGATTTGTACAACCAGCTTGGAGCAACTCTAATGTTTTGCCAAAGAATCATAAAAAAATTTCTAAAATTTAAAAATGGAAATATAATTTTATTATCCTCTATACAAGGAGTGCAAGCGCCAAAGTTCGAACATTATAAAAATACGAAAATGATTTCTCCTGTAGAATATTCTGCGATAAAATCTGGAATTATTTCAATTACCAAATATTTAGCCAAATATTATAAAAAAAAGGGTTTAAGGATAAACTGTGTTAGCCCAGGCGGAATATATTCCGGCCAACCAAAAAATTTTATTAAAAAATATAAAAATTCTTGTAACTCAAAGGGTTTACTAGAAGGTAAAGATGTTTCAAATTTAATAAAATTTTTATTGTCGGAAGACTCAAAGTATATTACGGGTCAAAACTTAATAATAGATGATGGATGGTCATTGTAAATTGATATGATTTATTTAGGAATAATAGTTAGTCACAATGCCGGTGCTTCTTTAATGGTAAACGGAACAATTGTTTGCGCTGTGCAGGAAGAAAGATTTACTGGAGTTAAAAATTGGACTGGTTATCCCAAACAGTCCATTGACTTTTGTATAAATTATGCAAAAAAAAGAAAATTAGTCATAGATAAAGCAGGATTTGCTACAATTAATAATCATGCATTTGGTCATAAATATCCCATACAACACTATTTTAATGTAGAGGATTATCATCGTTTCTATACATTATATTATTCTAAGCACAGAAATGAATATAGACGAAAATATTTAAACGATAAGAGGAACAATGAAGACCTTTATATTGATTATAAAAATATAAAACCTAAAGATGAGTTCAATTTACCTTTATATAGAAAATTACAAATCAATTTTTTAAAAAAACAATCCAAAGACTTAATCAAAGAGATTATATTTTTAGACCACCACACATGCCATGCATATTATGCTTTTTACAGCTCTCAATATAGAAAAAACAATAGCTGTATTTTAACTCTAGATAGTGAGGGTGATGGTTTAAATCAAACTGTCTGGTTATATAAAAATAAAAAAATGATAAATATCTTAAAAAATGATCAGTGTGATTTAGCAAGAATTTACAAATTTATAACATGTATATTAAAAATGAAACCAGAAGAACATGAGTTTAAGGTCATGGGTTTAGCTGCTTATTCAAAAAGAAAATACGTATTAGATGTATATAAAAAAGTTTTTAAAAATATCTTATCAGTAAAAGGTATAAAAATTTGCCACAATAAAAGAGCAAAAGATTTATATGGTTATTTAAGGGAGGCAACGAAACACTACAGATTTGATAATGTTGCAGGAGCATTGCAATACTTTGTTGAAGACATTGTAACTCAACTTTTAAAGAATATTTATAAAAAATATAAAATTAAAAATTTCTACTTTGCAGGTGGCGTAGCAATGAATGTAAAATTATTTAAAGATATTGCAAATTTAAAATTTGTTAAATATCTTCATGTTCCAGCCTCAGGTGCCGATGAAAGTCTTTCAATTGGAGCTTGTTACTATATGTCAAGAAATGAAAAAAGTTTACCAATGACAAATATATATTTAGGGAAAGGGCTTTTAAAAACTGACAAAAATGTAGGATACAAAGATCTTATTAAATTATTTCCTAGTAAAAAATTTGTAATCAAAAACAATTTCAATCATCAAAAATTATCAGTTCTTTTATCTAAAAATGAAGTAATAGCTATTGTGAGAGGCAAAGAAGAATTTGGAGCTAGAGCTTTGGGTAATAGAAGCATTATTGCAAATCCCTCTCAGTACGAGGTTGTTAAAAAAATTAATGAGAGCATAAAAAACAGAGACTTTTGGATGCCATTTGCGCTTACTATTTTAAAAGAAAAACATAGAAAATTTATCAAAAATTCTAAAAATTTTAGATCAGATTTTATGACAATGACATTTGATACTGTAGAAAAAAATGTATCTCATATAAGCGCAGGATGTCACCCTTATGACAAAACAGTTAGACCGCAAATATTAGAAAAAAAATTTAATCCTCAATACTATTCATTAATTAAAGAATTTAATAAAATTACAAATATACCAGCGCTCCTTAACACAAGTCTAAATCTTCATGGAAATCCTGTAGCTTCAAGCTTGTATGACGTCGTTTACACATTTAAAAATTCAGGATTAAAATATCTTTATATTGATGACAAATTTTTAATCTCAAAAATTTTTTAAATTAAATTTAAATGAAAAAAATAACTCTCTTAGTTATCTATCCCAGAGGATTTACAAATTTCGATTATTATAAATGGGAGTTTGACGAATTAAAAAAAAAGCACAATGTAAATATTGTAATAAATGTAGTAGATCCTATTGTTAATAGAAAAGTAGATACTTTACTATCAAGATCCTATAAAAATATAATTTTTTCAAGATCAATTAAAGAATGGTTAAAATTTTTTTCTAAATTTGATAAAAGAAATACAGTTATTATCAATCATCTCGAACCTGTTTCTTTTAATTCATTAGTTATTCAATATTTTTTGAGCAAATCTAAAATACCTATATTGATTAACCAAAATCCTCAGTTATCTGGAGATGAAAAAATTCCTTTATCACCTAGAGTTTTATCAAATTATTTAAAAACCATTTTTTTTAATCCGAGTTATACTTTTTTTTCTATTAAATTTATTTTAATAAGATTTATGGTTTCTCTCTTGAATTTCGAAAATTTAACTATTTTAAAAGTTGGACATAAAATTAATAAAGATTTTTTTGAAAAAAATAAAACAATTGGATTTCATTCTTGGGATTATTCTAGATATCAAAAAATAAATTCAAAATTTAAAATTAAAAAATTAAAAAATAAAAATATAATTTTTCTTGATCAACCAGGTCCTTATTTTCCCGATGACCACTCTTTGACTGGAAAAAACGAAATGTTTGGTTATGACATAAAAAAATGGTATGAAGATGTTAACAATTATTTAGATAATATTGAAGAAATATATAAGACAAAAGTAATAGTCATTCCTCATCCTAAGGTTAAAGGAGTTAAAAATATTTTTTATAAAAAAAGATTATTAGACCATTCTAACGATGCAGCTGAGAAACTTATTCCCGCCAGCAAATTTATAACAACTTGTGGCCTGACCACAGCTATCTCTTTTGCTATTTTAAGTAATAAACCAATTTTTCTTACATACTGTGAACAACAATTAAATGATTTAAGAGAATTAGCAGATATAGAATATACTGCAAAGGTTACAGGAGCACATGTAATTAATAGAAATGATTTAAGAAGAAGCAATTTACTAAAAAGTATGCAAATAAATAAAACTTTATATAATAAATACAAATATAAATATCTCGCAACTCAAGAATATAAAAATGAAAGAAACTCGAAGTTGATAAGCAAATTTTTGAAGGAAATAAAAGGATTTAAAAAATGAAAGTTGTAATTTTAGCTGGGGGTCTTGGAACAAGAATATCTGAGTACACAAAAACTATACCTAAACCAATGATAGAAATAGCTAAACTACCTATCCTAGTTCATATTATGAAACACTATTCTAAATACGGTTTTAAAGATTTTTATATAGCGTTAGGCTACAAAGGAAATGTGATAAAAAAATACTTTTCAAAAAAAAAATTTTCTAGATGGAATATCAATTTGATCGAAACAGGGAAAAAAACTATGACGGGAGGAAGATTAAAAAGATTAAAAAAGTATGTTGGTGAAGAAACCTTCATGATGACTTATGGAGACGGTCTTTCAGATATTAATTTAAGAAAACTAATTAATTTTCACAAAAAAAATAAAAAAATTTCTACTCTAACTGCTGTCAGACCTCCAGCAAGATTCGGAGTACTTAAATTAACTGGAAGCAAAGTTGATTATTTTAAGGAAAAATCAAAGGTAGATTCTGGATGGATTAACGGTGGTTTTTTTATAATGGAACCAGAAATTTTTAAATATATTAAAAATGATGGAACTTATCTGGAAAGAGAACCACTTGAAATTTTAACAAAAAAAAAACAATTGCTAGCTTTTAAGCATCAAGGATTCTGGCAATGCATGGATACTAAGAGAGACAAAGACAGGTTAGAAAAAATTTTTAGAAAAAAAAGAAATTGAAAGCAAAAAAAAAAATTTTAATAGTTGGTGGTACAGGTTTTATTGGTTATCACTTAGCCAAAAAAGCCATCAAAAAAGGGTGGTTAGTTGCTAGCATATCCTCGACTAAAGCTAAAAAAATTAGAAATCTTAAAAAAGTTAAGTATTTAATTTGTGATATTACCAACAAAAAAAAATTAAATAAAATAATTAAAGCCGATTATGACTATGTAGTAAATTTAGGAGGATATGTAGATCATAGCAATAAGAATAAAACTTTTAAAAGTCATTATTTTGGCTGTAAAAATTTAAGCGAAATCTTTTTAAAAAAAAACATAAGGTCTTTTATTCAAATGGGTAGTAGCATTGAATATGGATATTTAAAGTCACCCCAAAGAGAATCAATGAAATGTAAAACTAAATCAGTAAATTCTACCTATGGTAAAGCAAAGTTATTGGCCACACATCATCTTATGAAGTTATATAAAGATTATAAGTTTCCAGCAACAGTTCTCAGATTATATTTAACCTATGGTGAAAAACAGGATGTAAACAGATTTTTACCAATCGTCATCAACTCTTGTATTGAAGATAAAACTTTCCCTTGCTCTAATGGTGAGCAATTTAGAGACTTTGTTTACATCGATGACTTAGTAAATTCTATTATTAAATCTCTTCAAAACACAAAAGCCAATGGTCAAATATTTAATATTGGCTCAGGAAAACCTAAAAATATTAAAAAAATAATTCAAACAATCAAAAAAAAATGTAATGGTGGTAAACCTCAATTTGGAAAAATTAAATTGAGGAAAGATGAAATTATAAGCTTATATCCTAGAATAACAAAAGCTAAAAAATTAATTAATTGGAAACCGAGAATAAGTTTTGAAAAAGGATTGAACAAAACAATTAAATCATATTATGGAAAAAAAAATTAAAAGAGTATTAGTAATACTTGGTGGAACTTCAAGAGAAAGAAAAGTAAGTTTAGATAGCGGAAAAGCTTGTGTAAAATCAATTAGGAAAATTGGATATAAAGTAGATTTATTTGATCCAGCAAAAAAACATTTTAACGAAATTGACAAAAGTAAAGTAGATATTATTTTCAATGCGTTGCACGGAAAAGGAGGTGAAGATGGAACAGCTCAAAGCTATTTTGAGTATCTGAGAATACCTTACACCCATTCTGGAGTAATTTGCTCAATGAATGCAATGGATAAAGTTATATCTAAAAAAATTTTTAAAAAAAATAAAATTTTGACACCTAAATATTTTGTATTAAAAAAAACTGAATTCAATAAAAAAAAATTTAAAAACTTAATAAGAAAAAATAAATTTAGGTTCCCTATAGTTGTTAAGCCTTCTGATGAAGGCTCGAGCATAGGTGTTAAAATTTGTAAGAATAGTAGAGATTTAGAAAAAAATACTTCTGCACTTTTTAAAAAATTTGAGACCCTTTTATTTGAAAAACATATAGGAGGTCAAGAAATTCAAGTAGCTGTAATGAATAATAAAGCCATGGGTGCAATTGAACTAAAGCCAGTAAGAGGTTTTTACGATTACAAAGCTAAATATTTAAAATCAGCAAAAACTTTGCACATCATGCCAGCCAATCTTTCAAAGAAAAATTATTTTAAAGTCTTAAGAATTTCTGAAAAAGCTCATAGAGCTTTAAAATGTAGAGGGATCACTAGATCAGATTTTAAATTTTTAAATAATAAATTTTATTTGTTAGAAACAAACACTCAGCCAGGTATGACAAATTTATCTTTAGTACCCGAAATAGCTAAATACAAAGGTATATCTTTTGATCTTCTTGTAAAAAAAATGATTTTAGATGCAAGTCTTAATCGATGAGTAGATTTTCAAAAATAATTATATTTTCGATTCTATTTTTAATTTTTACCACTTATTTACCAAATACAAATACGAGGAGTAAAAGCATTTTTTTTCCAGTTAAAGAAATTTTAGTTGAGAATAACAATATAATTGAGCCAAAACAAATTACAAATAGTCTACAATTTTTGATAGGAAAGAATTTATTGTTTATAGATAAAGAAAAAATAAAAACAAAAATTGATAAAATTGATTTTGTGTCAAGTTTTTATGTAAAAAAAATTTACCCAGACACAGTAAAAATTATAATTAATGAAAAAATACCTATTGGCATTTTTTTAGATGGAATGAATAAATTTTTTATTACTAAAAATGGAAAATTGATTAAATATTTTGATTTAAACTCTAATGATGAAATTCCGCTAGTATATGGAAAAAAAAATAACTTTCATATATTTTATAAAAAAATTGAAAGCATAGGTTTGAATATTAAAGAGATAAAATCTTTTTTTTTCTTTGAAATAGGCAGATGGGATATAGTGTTTAAAAATAATAAAGTTATTAAATTGCCAGTTAAAAATTATGAGGAGAGCCTAAAAAATTTTATGTCACTTAAAGAAGAAAAAAGTTTTGAAAAATATAAAATATTTGATTACAGAATAAGAGACCAATTAATTTTGAAATAATTTTATGGAAATTGGAAAACCTTGTTTATTTTTAGAGCTTAATGATGAAAAATTTATTTTAGCAGTTGCTCAATATGATGACAATTTAAATTATAAAATTTTAGACTCTACAGAAGCAAAATCAGAAGGGATATTAAATGGAAAAATAATAGATATTGAAGCTTCTTCAAATATTTTGAAAGATATAATAACTTCAATTGAAAAAAAAATTAATTTTACGTTTAAAAATATTATTGTAATAAGTAATCAAAAAAATTTTGAATGTATTAATATTTCAGGATTTAAAAAATTATCAGGAAGCCAAATTATAACTGAAGATATTTCCTACATTTTAAATAATATTAAAAAAATTATTAGCGATAACAATCCTGAAAAGTCTTTAATTCATTTATTTAATTCTAATTTTATTTTAGATGGTTCTGTATTAAAAAAATTACCTACCGGATTATATGGACAATTCTACAACCAACATCTTACGTTTTTTTTATTTCCTAAACACGAAATTAAAAATATGCAACTCACTTTAAAAAATTGCAATATTAATATTGAAAGAATAATTTTTAGCGAATTTGTTTATGGAATAAAAAAATTAAATACTGAAGAATTATCTGTTTTGATAAATTTTAAAAAAGAAAAAATTATATTATCAGTTTTTGAAAACTCTTCTTTAAATTTTTCTGAACATTTTAATTTTGGAAGTAATATAATTCTAAGAGATATATCTAAAGTTTGTTCTCTAGACATAAAAGTAGTAAAAAAAATTTTTACAAATAATTTTTTTATAAGTGATCAAAGTAGTGAGCAGTATTTAGATGAAAAGTATTTTGAAGAAGGTCGATTTAGATCAATAAGTAAAGCACATTTAAAAGAAATTATAAATGCACGATTAGATGAAATAATTGAAAAAATTTACAAAAAAAATATAAATTTAACTCATCTAAAGTTTAGTAAAAAGAAAATTCATTTTTTTTTAGAAGACTTAGATATTTTTAATAACCTGTCCAAAAATATTGAAAACAATATAGAAAATAGTTTAGATAGTGTTTTTATCAGCTCAATATCAACCCAAGATGAACGTCTAGTTCCCGTTTTATCTTCGATAGAATTAGTAGCGAAAGGTTGGGAAAAAGAGGCCATACCTATTGTCCATGCTAAAAAGTCAATTATTTCAAGATTATTCTCTTTATTTTTTAAATAAAAAAATTGTATTTTTTTGAAATATAAGTTGTTTTAATTTTTTTTGGTGAAATTTGTATAAAAAGCAATGCAAAACGCTAACCAAAAAACTATATCAAAACCTATTTCATTCCAAGGTGTAGGGCTTCATTCAGGAGTAAATTCAAATATTAAAATAATTCCCGCTAAAGAAAATTTCGGAATAAAATTTTGCCGAACTGATATTGAAAGTAATAATTTAATTGAAGCTAATTATCAAAACGTTGTGGAACCAGTGCTATGCACCAAAATAAGAAATAAAAATGGTACTACTGTTTCTACAGTAGAACATTTGATGGCTGCTTTTTTTGGAGAGGGTATAGATAATGTTTTAGTTGAGATCGATTCACCTGAAGTACCAATATTAGATGGATCAGCCAGTGAATTTGTTGAAGGCATAAGATCAGTCGGCGTTACAGAACAAAAAGCATTAAGGAAACTTTTTAAAGTTTTAAAGAAAGTAGAAATCCGAGAAGGAGACAAATATATTTCAATTGAACCTTTAGAAAATGATCTAGTTGTTGATTTTGAAATTATTTATAAGAACCCACTTATAAGAACAAGAAGACAAAAATTTAAACTTAGTAATGATGATTTAATTAATATTTATAATTCTAGAACTTTTTGTTTATACGAAGATATAGATTTTATAAAAAGACAAGGATTAGCACAAGGTGGATCTCTTGATAACGCCATAGTTGTAAGAGGAAATGAAATTCTAAACGACGAAGGACTAAGAAATAGACATGAGTTTGTTAATCATAAAATTCTAGACTGTTTAGGAGATCTGATGTTATCTGGGTATAGAATTTCTGGTCAAGTAAAAACCTCCCAAGGAGGACATGCTCTGACAAACAAATTGCTTTTAAAATTTTTTTCTGACAAGTCTAATTGGTCGTTAGAAAATGGAAATTTAATTGATAAAAATTACAAAAGATCAACAAATAAGGTTGCTGTTAACGCTTAATAACTTCTAAAAAATTTACCTAATTAAATTTATTTGATATGATCTTTAAAAATGTACCGTATTTTAGTTTATATAATCTTAATCTTAATTTTAACGTCTTCTTGTATTAAACCAAAAAAAAAGGATGAAGTAGAAATTCCTAGTGGAAAAGAAAGAGCTTTTGAAATTTATAGGGAAGCTGTAGATTTAATGAATACAAATCAGTTATTTCTTGCATCAAAAAAATTTTCTGAGGCAGAAATGATAATGCCAAGGATTGAACTGTCTGCAAAAGCCTCTTTGATGTCAAGTTATTGCTTATACTCTATAAATTTTTATGAAGAAGCTATAGCCAATTTAGAGAGATTTATTATTAAATATCCAGCAAATAAAAATATTCCTTACGCAAACTATATTATCGTTTTATCAGTTTATGAACAAATACTAGATGAAAAAAAAGATATCGAGCCAGCTTTAGAGTCTCGTAGGAAGATTGAAAAATATTTAAAAGAATTTCCTGATACTGAATATGCTTTAGATTTAAAATTTAAATTAGATTTAGTCAACAATCAATTAGCTGCCAAAGAACTTTATGTTGCAAAGCATTACATCCAATCGCAAAAATGGGTTCCTGCTATAAATCGTTTAAAAAAGATTGTAGAGGAATATGAAGAAACAATTTTCATCGAAGAAGCTTTACATAGACTTGTGGAAATTTACTACAAAATAGGTTTGGTAGAAGAGGCTAAAGCAGCAGCAGTATTACTGGGCTACAATTATAATTCAAGCAAATGGTATGAACAATCATATAAAATTTTAAACAAAAACTATAAAATCAAAGGACCAGCCAATATGCCAAAAGAAGATGGATTAATCAAACGAACCATTAAAAAGTTATTAAGTTAATTTTATGAATAGAGAGGATGATAAAATTAAAAAAAAGTATCTTGAAAAAGTTAAATTATTAAAAAAGCACAATGCACTTTATTATTCTAAAGACTCTCCAACAATTTCCGATAGCGATTTTGATAAAATTAAAAAAGAATTAATAATTTTAGAGCAAAAGCATAAATATTTAAAAAAATATGGATCCGTGGCAGCTATTGTTGGAGCACCTTTAACCAACAAATTTAAAAAAATAGATCATAGCAAACCAATGTTATCGCTTTCAAATGCTTTTGATAAAAATGATATGCATGATTTTCTTAAAAAAATTAAAAATTATCTTAATCTAAAAGATTTGAATATTCAGTTAATTTCAGAACCAAAAATAGACGGAATTTCTGCTTCATTAACATATGAAAATGGTGTTCTTACAAAAGGTTTATCCCGAGGAGATGGTAAAACGGGTGAAGATATACTTCAAAACTTAATGACAATTGAAGAGATACCCAAAAAAATAGAAGATAAAAATGTACCAAAAGTTCTTGAAGTAAGAGGAGAAGTTTTTATTGGTAAAAAAGATTTTGAAAAAATAAAAAAAAATTTTGCAAACCCTCGAAATGCTGCAGGTGGATCACTAAGACAAAAAAATCCTAAAGAAACTTCTAAAATTCCTCTAAAATATTTTGCCTATGGCTATGGATTAATTGAGCCAATGACTTTTAAAACTCAGTTTGAATTTGTAAATAAACTGAAAGAGTGGGGTTTTTCTATAAATTCAAATAATCAAGTTATTTCAAATTTAGACGAAATTGAAAAACAATACACTTTAGTGAATGAATTAAGATCCTCATTAGACTACGACATAGATGGACTGGTTTATAAAGTTAATGATCTTTTACTTCAATCTAGGTTAGGTAATACATCTAATTCTCCTAGGTGGGCTATAGCTTATAAATTCTCCTCAGAAAAAGCTTTTACTAAAGTTAAAGAAATTATTGTTCAAGTTGGAAGAACTGGAGCTATAACACCAGTTGCAAAAGTGGAGCCAGTAACAGTGGGAGGAGTTGTTGTTTCAAATGCAACTTTACATAATGAAGATGAAATTAAACGAAAAGATATTAGAGTGGGTGATACAATTACAATTCAAAGAGCAGGAGATGTGATTCCCCAAGTTGTTTCAGTTGATAAAACAAAAAGAGACCAAAAAAGCGAGTCATTTGATTTTCCAAATAAATGTCTATGTGGACATAAGACGGTAAAAGAAATCAACAACTCTACAAAAAAAGAAGATGCTGTAAGGAGATGTACTAGAGGATATGATTGCAAATATATAGCTCGAGAAAAATTGAAACATATAGTATCAAAAGAAGCTTTCAATATTGATGGACTAGGAAAAAAAGTTATAGATCAATTTTGGGATTTAAAACTAGTACAAACACCAGCAGATATTTTCAAAATTGATTATACAAAAATAAACGAATTAGAGGGATGGGGGAGTTTATCAATAGAAAATTTAAAGAAAGCGATAAATAAAGCCAAAACTATATCGTTAAATAGATTTATTTATTCCATTGGTATAAGACATATTGGTCAAGAAAATGCAAAAATTTTGGCTAGTTTTTTCAAATCTATAAATAATTTTTCAAATCTTTTTATTAAAAATAAAAGAAGTGAAATCCTAAATAATCTGAAAGATTTGGATGGGATAGGCGAAATACAAATTAAGTCAATTAACTCGTTCTTTTCAAACAAAAAAAATATAATTGTAGTAGATCATTTAATAAGATCTCTTAAAATTAATGAGTTCAAGACTTTCAATAAAAAAGGAAAAT
>MDTB01174948.1_pt1 | contig 12475 bp, 15 predicted proteins | sample 811161 | NCBI WGS metagenome assembly MDTB01 (sample SAMN05326650, study PRJNA326480) | marine metagenome | isolation source: seawater | place: Mediterranean Sea | collected 2009 | reverse complement strand
GATTTTTTCTTTTATATCATGTTGTCCTAAAATTCTATCTAAATTCATACTCAAATATATATCATATTATATCTTTGTCGACAAAATAATATTAACATGTCCGATCTTGAAAAACAAGACTTAAAAAACAAAAAAGTAATTGTAAGGGTTGATTTAAATGTACCTTTAGATGATAATGATAATGTAACTGACACTACGAGAATTGTTGCATGTAAAGAGACAGTAGATTTAATTCTAGAAAAAGGAGGAACATGTATTCTAATATCTCATCTTGGTAGGCCAAAAGGAAAAGAAAATAAATTCTCTCTAAAAAAAATAGTAGATACAGTCTCTTTGGTTTTAAACCAGCCAGTATTTTTTTATGAAGACTGTATTGGCCAGGGTGCTCAGGAGGCAATATCTAAATTAGATCAGGGAAGTATTATTCTTATGGAAAATCTTCGTTTTTATAGGGAGGAAACATTAGGAGACAGAGAATTTGCTGAAAACCTTTCAGAATTAGGTGATATATATGTAAATGATGCTTTTGGAACTTGCCATAGAGAGCATGCATCAACAGCGGTAATTGCTGAGTATTTTGAGAATAAAAAATTTGCAGGTAAACTTCTTCAAAAAGAGCTTGAGGCAATAAATCAAATTGCCAATAATGGAAAAAAACCAGTTCTTGCAATTTTAGGAGGGGCCAAAGTCTCAAGCAAACTTAACATTCTTTATAGCCTAATTAAGAACGTAGACAAAATTATAATTGGAGGAGGAATGGCTTACACTTTTATTAAAGCAAAAGGAGGACAAATTGGGAACTCTCTGGTAGAAGATGAATTAATTACTAATGCACAAGAAATTTTAAGATTAGCCCAAAAATTAGATAAACAAATTATTTTGCCAGTAGACTCAAAAGCTACAAAAGATTTTGATAATAACAATCAAATATCAACCTTTAACTCAAAAGAGATAGAAAGTGGATGGATGGGTCTAGACATTGGAACAAAGTCTATGGAAATATTTCATCAAGAAATTCTAACAAGTAATACAATTTTTTGGAATGGGCCAATGGGGGTTTTCGAAAAAGAACTTTTTTCTGAAGGAACAAGCTCAATATGTAATTCCCTTAGAGAAGCTAAAGAAAAAGGAGTAAATATAATTGTTGGTGGGGGCGACTCAATAGCAGCATTAAAAAAGCTTGGAAAAGAGGAGTGGGTTGGTTATATTTCAACTGGAGGAGGAGCACTTTTAGAAAGTTTAGAAGGAAAAATTCTTCCAGGTATTAAGGCTTTGATGTAATGAACTTAAAAAACAACTTTTTAATTATAATATCCTACATAATTTTCATTTCCTGTCAATCAGACAGTTCGAAAGCATACGTTCCTGAATCAAATGGTAATATTAATGGGTTAACTATTGTAATGAATAATAGTTTGTGGCAGGGTACTTTTGGGAGCAAAATTAAGGAGTCTTTGATGGAGCCATATGAAGGACTTCCATTTGATGAACCAAAATATGATTTATATTATCTACAACCTTCAATATTTAAAGGCTTTGCAAGAAGTAGTAGAAACATAATTGTTTTTAGAAAAGACACAACTGATCAAGGATTTAAATTAATTAAAAATCTTTGGGCAAGACCTCAACTAACAGCGATAATAACAGGTGAAGATGAAGAGGTAATGAATTTTTATTTTGATGAGAATAAAGGTCTTTTGCTAAGATCAATTTCTGAAAATGAAAGAATTGAAAAAATTCGCAGAATGAGAAAATCTTTAAATGATGACCCCCAACTTGAAAATCGTTTTGGAATTAAACTTTCTTTTCCAGATGCATATTCAACAGTTAAAGACACAACAAACTTTGTTTGGATTGAGAAACAGACTTTTAAGGGACATCTCAATATTATTGCTTACACATTACCACTTAACATTGATTTAAACAAGATTGAAGAGAGAATCCCTGCAATAAGAGACTCAATAGGAAAAATATATGTTCCAGGAAGGGTACCAGGGTCATACATGATTACCGAAAGAGCATATTTGCCATATTATTATAAAACAAAAGTTAATAATATGGACGCTATATTAACCAAGGGGACTTGGGAAGTTCAGAATGATTTTATGGCAGGACCATATATTAATTACATTATAAAAGACACAATAAACAAAAGAAATATTGTAATTGAGGGTTTTTCTTTCGCCCCCTCAGAAAGCAAGAGAGATTATATGTTTGAATTGAACACTATAATAACAACAATGAAATTTGCTAACTAGAGTTATTATTCTTTAGAATCTTCGTCTTCTTCCTTAGTAGCTTTTTTAAATTCTTTAATTCCACTTCCGAGTCCTCTCATGAGCTCTGGAATTTTTCTACCACCAAATAGTAAAAGAACAACGATAATTATTAATATAATTTGAGGTCCACCTATCATAATTGTAAATTTATTGAACTATAATCCTTTACAAATCTACTGAATTATTTTTTGTAATGTGAATTTATTAATCATATAATAAGTTATGCTTAACTATACATATATTTGTATTAATGCCAAAAAAGAAAAAACATACTATACTTGACAAATTATCCGAAAGATTTCACATACTCGTAGTAAATGAAAAAACACTTGAAAGGAAGAAGCTCTTTTCGTCGTCATCACTTAATATGTTAATATCATCCTTTTTTGCATTTTTGCTCATTCTCTCTGCATCATTTTTACTAATATATTTTACTCCACTTAAAGAATATTTTAGAGGATATACTAGTGTTGAGCTAAGGCAGAATGCTGTTGAGAACTCAATGAAACTGGATTCATTGGAGAGCCTTTACATCGTACAAAGTAATTATATCAATTCCATAAAAGACCTATTATCTGGAAATATTTCATATGAAGAATTAGATGTAAACTTAAGCGGCAACGAAAATAATGTAGCTGAGTTAGAGATTGTAGATACAAATAAAGACGACTCTTTATTGAGAGCCTTAGTTGAAGAAGAAGATAAGTATAATGCATTTGATATTCAAGGTGAGAGATTTACAACTGTCCTTTTTCCACCTGTTAAAGGTGGTCTTTCATCAGTTTTTGATATTAATAGCAAGCATTACGGAGTAGATATTGTCATGCCTGAGAATTCACCTGTTCATTCTATCAGCGAAGGAATTGTTGTATTTTCTGAATGGACTTCAGGAACGGGATTTGTTATTATTATTGAACATTTAAATGGTTTAACTTCAATTTATAAGCATAATTCATCTATTATTAAAACACAAGGAGACAGGGTTGTTACAGGAGAAATAATTGCCTTCACCGGAAACACAGGGGAGTTAACAACAGGCCCTCACCTTCATTTTGAACTGTGGTATCAGGGTGAGCCAGTCGATCCTCAAAGCTACATTGAGTTTTAAATGAAAACTCTGATTACTATACTTTTTGCTAGAATAGTAAAAAAAAGAAATAATAGTTGGATTTCGAATCCACTAGAAACTCAAAATAAAACTTTTAATAGATTATTAAAAAAAGGAATGAATACAAAATTTGGAGTGGATCATAATTTCACTTCTATAAATAATTATGATGATTTTCAAAATCAGGTTCCAATTAGAGATTATGAGGCCTTGAAGCCATATATTGATAAAGTCGTTGCAGGAGAAAAAAATATCCTTTGGCCAGGGCAACCTCTCTATTTTGCAAAAACTAGCGGAACAACATCAGGAGCAAAATATATACCTATAACAAAAGAATCAATTAGAACACATGTTAATTCAGCACGCGATGCACTGCTAAATTATTTTTTAAAGACAAAAAATTACAGACCAATAAATGGAAAACATATGTTTTTACAAGGCAGCCCTAGACTTGATAAAAAAAATGGTGTGTTTATAGGAAGGTTATCAGGCATAAGCGCACATTACATTCCAAAACTTTTTTTAAATAATAGAGTGCCTTCGTGGAAGACAAACTGTATTGAGGATTGGGAAAAAAAAGTTGACACTATAATTAAAGAAACAGTTGGAGAGAAAATGATGATTATAGCTGGAATACCATCGTGGGTTCAAATGTATTTTGAGAAGATTGTTTCAAATGAAAATAAAACAATTAAGGAGGTTTTTCCTGACCTTACATTGTATGTTTATGGTGGGGTAAGCTATGAACCTTATAAGTCAACATTTGACAAATTGTTTGGAAAAAAGGTTGACACTTTAGCAACTTATCCTGCATCAGAGGGGTTTTTTGGTTATCAGTATAGCTTTACTGAGGAGAGAATAGATTTATTGTTATTACTAAATAACGATATTTTTTATGAGTTTATAAAAGCTGAAGACTTTTTAATCGGTGACTACAAAAGAATCACTCTTAAAGATGTTGAGATTAACGTTAATTATTTACTAATTATATCAACTTCAGCAGGACTATGGGGTTATAATATTGGAGACACTATAAAATTTACTTCGACTAAGCCATACAAAATAATTGTTTCAGGAAGAATTAAGCACTTTTTGTCAGCATTTGGAGAGCATGTTATTGCTGAAGAGGTTGAGAACTCAATGAAGATGGCAACAAAGGATCATGGTGTAACAATAAGAGAGTTTACTGTTGCTCCAAATATAAACCCTAAAGAAGGTCTTCCATGTCATGAATGGTATATCGAATTCGAAACTCAACCAAAAGACATAAATGCTTTTTCAAAGACTTTAGAATCAGAAATGTTAAATCAAAACATTTATTATAAAGATCTGATTCATGGTCAAATAATAAAGCCTTTAAAGGTAATTTCAGTTAAAAAGGGGGGGTTTAATGAATATATGAAATCAGTTGGTAGATTAGGTGGACAAAACAAGGTTCCTAGACTGTCAAATGACAGAAAAATTGTAGATAAATTAAATGCATATTACTCTTGAAAAAAAATGTAACTATAGTTTATTCTATCAAAAGAAGTTTTGTTAAATCAGACATTTCAATTTTAGAGGCATTAGAGTATAATGTTTTTCAAATACAATCTAGACCAAAAAAAACATTAATGTCTTTTGTAGTAAGCAGGATAAAAGAAAAAATAAAATCAATTTTTTATGTGTCTAGATCGGAAATAGTAATTATTTGGTTTAATGATTATCATGCTTTTATACCTATTATTTTTTCAAAGCTTTTTTTTAAAAAGTCTGTGATTATTGTTGGAGGATATGACGCTATAGTTGATAAGCAGAACAGGCATGGACTGTTCTTTAGAAAAGGTATTAGATCAAAATTAGCAAAAATAAATTACCGTTTAGTTAGTGAAATATGGGTAGTCCACAAATCTTTGGAAAAAGGATGTACTTATGCAAAGGAGAAGTTTAATATTGTATCAGGAATTAGGAATTTTCTAGATAACAAAAAGCTTGTAATCAAGGAAATTAGTACTGGATATGATACTAGATTTTGGGATTATGACAGTAATAATCAAAAAATAGGTGTGTTGACAGCTGCCTATTTTTCAGATGAACGAGTTATAAACATTAAGGGCTTAGATATTTTCAACAAATTAGCATTTTTGATGCCAGATGTCTCTTTTACAATAGTTGGAGAAACAAAAATTCAAATAGACAATCTCATAAACTTAAATCCTAACGTTAATGTATTAGGAGTTCAGACTAGAACTCAACTAAAGCAGCTTTATCAAAACTCTAAATTTTATTTTCAAGGCTCAAGATTGGAAGGTCTTCCAAACTCAGTTTGTGAAGCAATGCTATGTGGATGTATACCAATCGGTTCAAGAGTTTTTGGTATTCCTGACATAATTGGCAATACTGGGGTATTGTTTGACACAGAAAAAGATTTAGTTAAGGTTAAAGATTTTATGCTCTCTGGTATAGGAGAAAAAGAGTCAAAACAGGCAAGGAATAGAATAATATCAAAGTTTAACATATCTAAAAGGATTGAAAAAATAAAAGAAAATATAGATTAATGGAAATAGGGGTACTGGGGTTTAGTGGATCTAAAAATATTGGAGATTATATTCAAACCAAGGCTGTTATTGATATTTTAAAAACACAAAATATTAGAATACTCGATAGAGAAAAACTAAATTATTATAAAGGTAATAGGATAAAAACAATAGTTAATGGTTGGTTTATGGAGAGCCCAAAAAATTGGCCACCTAGTAATAATATAGATCCATTATTTATTTCTTTTCATATTAATCCATCTGTCGAAAAGACATTCATAAATCAAGATTCAATCGATTATTTCAAGAAGCATGAGCCTATAGGCTGTCGAGATTATTATACAAGAGACCTTTTGATTGAAAATGGAATAAATGCTTATTTTTCATCATGTGTAACATTAGGGATTAATAGAAAAAAATATCTAAAGAAACAACCAGATGGAATAATTGTAATTGGACCTTTCGACAGGCTTAAACCATTTTTAGATTATAAATCCCCTTTAAAATTTTTATTGTCTTTATTTAAATATCCATTTAAATTTTTTAACTATGAGATTAAACTTTACAGATTTAATAAACATTTAAAAATGCATAAATTTAAAATTAAAAATTTTAATCAAATCACAAAAAAACCAATTGATTCTCATGCAGAAGGCCTAGAGCTTGCGGAAAACATGCTGCGGGAAATTGCTGAAAGTAAGATAATAATTACCTCACGAATTCATTCTGCCTTACCAGCTTTAGCTATGGGGTTAAAGGTCATTTTTATCAACGAGGGGCTAGAGCAAACCAATCATCAAATGAGATTATCTGGTTTAGAAAATTATTTTAACTCAGTTCGCTTCAAAGACTTTTTTATGATTAATTTAGACACAATTAAGAGTATGGAAAACCATATGAATCATATCAAAAAGACAAATCAAACAATTAATAAGTTTAAAGCTTAATGAATATTCTAGTTATTGGCTCAGGCGGACGAGAGCACGCAATAATAAATTACATATCAAAAAGTAATAAATGTTCCAAAATTTTTGCTTTACCTGGAAATGGAGGAACTGAGTCATTAGCAGAAAACGTTTTGGGAGATGTCAATGACTTCGATTTCATTAAGAAAATTAGTTTAAAAAATAAAATATCATTAGTTTTTGTAGGGCCGGAAGATCCTATAGTTAACGGTATTTATGATTTTTTTAAAACTGATCCTAAACTTAAAGATATTAACATTATTGCACCAAGTAAACAAGCAGGTCTTCTTGAAGGGAGTAAAGATTTTGCTAAAGATTTTATGCAAAAGTATAACATACCAACAGCAAAACATAAAACTTTTTCGGCTGAAAACATAGAGGAGGCAGATAAATTTTTAGAGAGCATGAACTCACCATATGTTCTAAAGGCAGACGGTTTAGCAGCTGGAAAAGGTGTTTTAATTATTCAAGATTTGCATATGGCAAAAGCTGAATTAAGAAGTATGATATTAGAGAAAAAGTTTGGAAATTCGTCATCAAAAGTAGTTATTGAGGAATTTCTAGATGGCATTGAGCTTTCTTGTTTTGTTTTAACAGATGGTATAAATTACAAAGTTCTTCCATTTGCCAAAGATTATAAAAAAATTGGAGAAGGAGACATAGGCCTAAACACTGGAGGGATGGGAGCCATTTCTCCTGTTCCTTTTCTTGATGATAAATTTTTGGCTAAAATTCATAGTAAAATAATTATACCAACAGTTAATGGCATAATTAAAGAAAAAATGTCATATAATGGATTTGTTTTTATTGGATTGATAAAAGTAAAAGATGAGCCATATGTTATAGAATATAATGTAAGGATGGGAGATCCCGAGACAGAGGTTGTGTTTCCGAGACTAAACAACGATATACTCGAATTACTAGATTCAATGGGAACACCAAAATTTAATGATATCAAATTAAGTATTAACGACAATTATGCAGCTACAGTTATATTGGTATCAGGTGGTTATCCGGAGTCATATCAAAAAGGAAAGACTATAACTGGTTTAAATTATTTATCAAATGATTTAGTTTTTCATGCAGGGACTATTAAAAAGGAGAATACTTTTATTACAAACGGTGGGAGAGTTTTAGCGGTAACATCAATGGCAAGAGATTTTAAGAAAGCTCTAAAAAATTCTTACTCAAAGATTGATAAAATAAATTTTGATGGAATGAATTATAGAAAAGATATAGGTTTTGATTTACTTTAGAAAAGAGTGAGAAGTAATGTCTTTATTTTCTTCATCATTGTCATCAAACTCTTTTAATTTTTTTAACCAATAAACTGCTCCAATTATTCCAATTAATATAAATGCCCAACTGACAATGTTAGCGATATACCAATTGTCAAATTGTATACTTCTGAGAAGATCGAAAGGAAAGAATAGAACTTCTTGAAAAAGCCATCCAAGAGAATAGAAAAAATCTTTAACCATAATTTAATTTATAACACAAAATTAATACATTGAAATATGATTGCAAAAACATTTCAAAAATTTAATTATACATCATTAATTATTTCATCTTTTTTGTTAATGGGATTATCATATTATTACACTACACTAGATGTAATTTGGTCTTTTTTTGAATCTAAAATTTTAAATGGTATAATAGTTTTTGGAGCCCTCATGTTGACGATGTATTCAATCGACACAGTTACAAGGCAGCTAACAATTGAAAGGACAAATAGAAACGCATACCATCTCTTATTGTATCCATTAGTTATATTTTCCTTTCCATTACAATCAATTGATATGAGATTTATTATTGGCTCTGCAGCTATATGGTCTGCATGGAGAAATACTAGACTATTTGTTGAGACAACAAATAATCAAGAAAAAATAAAAAGACTTCTTGATGCCGTTCTGCTTATTACCATTTCTTCTCTACTAATTATTGAAAACATTTTTATTTTAATAGTACCTGTGATAATTTTATTTGTGGGAAATATTCAGAGAGATATTAAATACTTTATAATAATTATTGGAACTCCACTTATTATTATACCAGCAATTAATGTAATTCTATCATTTTTGAACTTAGATAGTATATTATTTAGTTCGTATTTATTTGATCCTTCAGATACATTAGAAATATCTCTGGTGACTAATTTCAAAGTTCAATTTTCATTTTTGCCTTTAATTCTTGTTATTTTCTATTTTTTAATAGCTATTTTAATTAAGCTCAGAAAGACAGTAGGATTTCAAAGACGATTACTTGATATTATAGGTGTTCTTTTCTTCTTCTCTTTTTTAATATTTTTTATAATGAATCAAAATATCAGCGGATCAGAGTTTCATTATGTTTCATTAATATTAGTTTACTTCATTTCTCAGATTTTTACAATAAAAATTAACAGTATGTATGTAAATCTTATCTTTATATCTTTAATTGCAACGACAATTATTTTTAAATTCATCATATGACAAAAATAAAAATCAGCAAAAAAGCGATTGAAATATTTGAAAAATCAGTAAATGACTATCATGTACATGATGATATAACACGAAGGCCAAACAACCCCTTTCAGACTAAAAGCTTTGAGCATCTAATGTATGAGAAAAATTGGATAGATACGGTTCAGTGGCACTATGAAGATATTATACGTGATCCAAATATTAAACCAAATGAGGGAATGAAACTCAAAAGATTAATTGACAGATCAAATCAAAATAGAACAGAGATGGTTGAATATATTGATTCATATTTTCTAAACTTATATTCAAGTGTAACTCCTATAGAAAATGCCAAAGTAAATACTGAGAGTCCTGCATGGGCACTTGACAGACTTTCTATATTAATTCTAAAAATATATCATATGGAAAAGGAGTCTAATAGAAAACATGTTTCAGATGATCACAGAAATAATTGTCAAAAAAAACTAAATGTTTTGATTGAACAGCGAGAAGATCTTTCAGAATCAATAGATCAACTACTAATTGATTTGTCAACAGGCATCAAGAAGATGAGAGTTTATAAACAGATGAAAATGTATAATGATGAATCATTAAACCCTGTCTTGTACAAAAAAGATGACTCAGCAAAAGGATAAACCTCTTTTAGTGTATAGATTTTCTGCTCTCGGTGATATCGCTATAACAATACCCGTATTAAGATCTTTTTTTAAGTCATACCCTAATCAAAAAATTATATTTGTTTCTAGAAATTATGCTAAACCACTTTTTGATGAATTTGATAATTTAGAGTTCATAGGGGTAGATTTTAATAAACATGATAAAGGTATTCAAGGGCTTATTAATTTATTCAAGCTTTTAAGAAAAAAAAATATAAAATCAGTTGCAGACCTTCATAATGTCTTAAGAACCAAGGTTTTAAACTTTTTATTCAGGATAACATTTAAAAAAGTTCAATCTGTTAAAAAGGGAAGAATAGATCGTAAAAAACTCATTAGAAAAAAAAATAAAATATTTAAACCATTAACTCCAGTCCAGTACAGGTATTGCGATGTTTTCAGGAGATTAGGATTTCCAGTTGACTTGGTAAATCATGAGTATCCTATAAAGCCATTTTTGAAAAATGATACTGAGGAACAAAAACTACTTTCTTTATGTCAAAACAAAAAGATTATTGGTATTGCACCTTTTGCATCATTCCAAGGTAAAAACTATCCACTTGATCTTATGCAAAATGTAATTGCTTATCTTCAAAAGACTCACAGTATCTATCTTTTTGGTGGTGGAGAAAATGAACTAAAGCAAATAAAAATTTGGGATAGAGCGTATGAAAATGTTTTTGATGTTTCTAAAAACTTCAACTTAGGTCAGCAATTAAATATTATTAATTACATAGACCTTATGATTTCTATGGACTCAGCAAATGGCCACATTGCAGCAAATTGTGGCATTCCAGTTTTGACCTTATGGGGCATGACTCACCCATTTTGTGGTTTTACTCCGTTTAACCAAGCTGTAGAAAATTCAATGATGATTAATAGGAACCTTTATCCAGCTATTCCAACCTCTATATTTGGGAAAAAAATTCCCAAAGGTTACGAAAATGCATTTAGATCTATTAAGCCCAAAGAAATAATTGAAAAAGCTTTGAAAATTCTGGATAAGACTATACCTCATCATAATTGATCTCAACTTCGTTAGAAGTCGGTCTTGCTTGACAAGAGAGTATATATCCGTCAGTAATTTCATCATCAGTCAGAATTTGATTGTTATCCATTTTAGCTGTACCCTTTGTGATTTTTGCTAAACATGTGCTACATATTCCACCTTGACATGAATAAGGCGCATCAATATCATTCTCAAGTGCAATGTCTAGTATAGTCTTATCATCTATCATTTCAAGATTGTATTCTACATCATCACAAATAATCTTTATTTTTTTTATCATATGGTTAAGGATTAACAAGGCAATAATACTAATAAATTAATTATTTATTAAAAATAAAATTGTAGATTTATTACCCAACTTTTATAAAATGAAAAATTATGATTTATCAGCTAGTTGTAATACTATTGAAAAAAATAGTAGTTTCACTGGTAATTTTAACTCAGACTCTGACATAAGAATAGATGGTACCTTTGAGGGTAACATTGAAACTAAAGGAAAAGTTGTAGTAGGTAAAAATGGAAATATAGATGGAACTATTCTGTGTTTGTCTGCTGATATTGAGGGGAAATTCAAGGGGACAATTCATGTCGAGGACTTATTAACAATTAGATCTACCGGTGAACTAAATGGTGATGTTTTAATGTCGAAGTTAATTGTTGAATCAGGTGCAATATTTAACGCAAAATCATCAATGAAAACTGACAAAACTGATATTACACCGTTAAAAAAGATATCAAACTTCACTGATACTCGTGAAAAAACAGCCTAAACCTTGGCTTTTATTCTCAGGTCTATTTTTTCAAATTGCCATAATAATGTATGTTTTATCGAGAATTGGAAATATTGCTGATTCTTACTTTCAAAATGAATCAAATCAATTTACTCTTTCACTATCTTTATTTGGTATAATTTTAATAATTTATCTTATAATTTCACAGACAAAAAATTTAAAATAACTTTTTAAATTTTGATCCCAAATGATTTTATAAATATGTATTTATATGTTACATTTGTCGCGCAAAACTTAATATACTTAGTTTGAGCATGATATATACAAAAAGCAGATTTTTTTTTCTTTCCATAATAATTTTGTCTGCTCCATTTGCTGAAGCAAAAGAAGAAAAAAAAGAGATGACTCTTCAAGAAGAAATTACAGAATATATATATCATCATGTGCAAGATTCTCACGACTTTTCCCTTTTTTCTACAAAGGATAATGAAACGGGAATGAAAAAATACTATGGTTTTCCATTACCAGTTATCTTAGTTGATGAAGGTGTTAAAATATTTATGTCCTCAAAACTAGATCATGGAAAAAAGGTTGTTTATGCCTCTGGAAAATTCTACAAACTCTATCATGGTAAAATATATGAAACAAATTCAGAGGGATATATTTCATATGATGAAGAGGGAAATGTTACCAATTCAATGCCACTTGACATGTCAATTACAAAGAGTGTTTTCTCAATTTTATTAATC
>MDTB01135833.1_pt1 | contig 12475 bp, 12 predicted proteins | sample 811161 | NCBI WGS metagenome assembly MDTB01 (sample SAMN05326650, study PRJNA326480) | marine metagenome | isolation source: seawater | place: Mediterranean Sea | collected 2009 | reverse complement strand
AGTGGACAGGTGGCCGAGTGGTTTAAGGCGCTCCCCTGCTAAGGGAGTGAGGGGGAAACTCCTCCGTGGGTTCGAATCCCATCCTGTCCGCCATCAAATAAACCCAATTCGTGTCACATCATGTCAAACACCTGTGGTTATTACGGTTTTAGTTGATTCGACCCCCTCATCCTCTTTCACTCTATGTCAGCCTATTCCACCCCATTTGTGGGTAAATTTGTGGGTGGAAAGAGAAAGGAGGGACCCCCATGAAACTAACGCTCACAAAAATAAAAACACTGCCCATTGGCAAAAAACTCTCAGATGGGCAAGGGCTTTGCCTTACCAAAACCGCCCCCGATAGAGGGCGATGGGAAATGCGATATATGATCAAAAGGCGGGCCCGGGTTATTAGCCTTGGTCCCTACCCTGATATATCCCTATCCAATGCCCGCCAAAAACTCCTGACCTATCGAGCTTTAATTGCTGAGGGAAGAGATCCTCTCGACGAACGCCAACGCCATGCCCATCATATCGCTCGGCAAAATCTGCGGTTCTCAGATATGGCCCATCGGTGTATTGCAGCCCGTAAAGGCCAATGGACCAACGCAAAACACGCCCATGATTGGCTCTCCTCTTTAAAACGCCATGCCTTTCCCCTTCTCGATCAAAAACCTCTCGCTCATCTGACCCAACAAGATGTTATTGCAGTACTCAATCCTCTCTTTGCCACCAAACGCCAAACCGCCAGAAAGGTGCAAGGACGGATAAAAATTGTTTTTGCCTATGCCAAAATTGAGGAGAGTTATAAACGTGAAAACCCGGCACTGTGGCACGACCAACTAGAGCATTATTATTTTGGAAAATATAAACCGCATCTCATTAGGCATTTTCGTTCGCTCCATCACAAACATATGCCAAGTTTTTTTACACGATTATCAGCCATACCTACCCATACATCCGCAGCACTCCAATATACTATTCTCACCGCCTCACGTACCACCGAGGTCCGCTTGGCAACCCGGGATGAATTTAACCTTGATAAGGGCGTCTGGACACTCCCCCCGCATCGAATGAAAACCCGTCGCCCTCATTTTGTACCGCTCTCCGAACAGGCCCTTACCCTTATAGAAACCCAACACCGAGGCCATAACAGTGTGTATGTTTTCCCCGGGCGAGATCAGAATAATCCCCTTTCCAATATGGCGATGTTGTCATTATTAAAAAAGCAATTCCCAGATATTGAATCCACGGTGCATGGGTTTCGCTCGAGCTTTCGGGTATGGGCGGCAGAAGAAGTCCCCAATTCCTATGAATTTGCAGAGGCAGCTCTTGCTCACCAAAACAATAGACGCGTTGAAGGATCCTATCAACGCTCCTCTCTTATGGAACCACGGCGTCCCCTTATGCAGCAATGGGCTGATTATCTAATAAAATCCAAAACAAAACGCCCCCTTACACTTGTTCGATAGGGGTTAATCGTGTAGAATAATAAGCGAACCAACCGGTTCATTATTGGCTTGGCATCGGCCTTGCGACAGGTACCCACACAATTATGTGGGTCGAGTTTCGGAGGTATAAGATGTCGTACTCAGATAATATTCCAAAAAAAGAAGTTGCCCGCATAATGGGTGTAAGTGAATCAACGATTTATAGATTGACGCTAAATAATAATTTTCCACTGCCCTACAAAATTGGTGGTCGAACCTTTTGGTCAAAAGCTGAAATTTTAGGATGGCTCAAAAAAATAAAAGAAAAACGAAACAATACCCAAACCATAATGAACCGCACAAGTGTCAAGAAACCTCACTGAAAGTCAATTAATTGCGGTCCACCTTCTCGCTTCTGGAGAACGCCCAAAAGATATTTCTCAGAAACTTGGCATTCGCCCTGAGACCCTCTCACGGTGGCGTCAAAAGGAGGCATTTAAAAACGCAGTTCATCTTGCAAATGAGGATCTCCTCCGTCTTGTAAGTGACAAGCAAAAAAACCTATTAGTGCTAACCCATGAGATTATCGAGGACGCACTCCTTGATCAGAAAACGGATCTCGTTACGAAATCAATGATCGCTATTAAGTTTTTATCGCTACTCAAGGGACGAGATACAATGGATACGAACGTTGAAAAAAAATTGTCAAAAACTAGTTTGCTTAATAGCATAGGCTTAGAGATTTAAAAGTTATAATTTAACTAATAAAACCGAAGGATTTAATTTCGCTTATGACCTCTCTCTTCAGTTATAGCCCTGATGAATTGGAGGAGTTGCAATGCCTCTTCTTAACTTATGTTAATAAAGATTTCCCCAATTGTAATTGTGGTTGTAGAGGCTTCCCAATAAACATTCTTACTATTGAGTTCAACGAAAGAGAAATTGATCTAGAAAGTTATAATTCTTGCCCTGCCAGACATGAAAGGTCGTCGTTAAAGGAATATCAGGAGTTTAAAAAAGATAAAATTTATAAAGACTTTCTGATTTACGTTTATCCCATTCATTATGGTGATAGGAAGCGTAAAAAAGATAAAGAACGAGAAACAAGAGTACAAGTTGGATATATTAATCACGAAGCTAGAGAGAGGGCAAAAAGAAGTGGCGAAAAGACCTTTAAAGGTAGTCCCTGCGTGAACGGTCATGAGGGAGTAAGATTTACCAGAAATAATAGTTGTGTAGATTGTGAAAATTTTAAAAGATCAATGCGAGATGCTATCAAAAGAGGAGCATTCCGTGAGAGACTTTCTCAGAGTGATAAACTAGCAATTTCAGAAATATATAAAAGATCACGCTCTCTAAGTGAAGAAACCGGAATAGAGCATCATGTAGACCATATTAAACCTTTAGCAGCAGGTGGTCGGCACCATCCTAAAAATTTGCAAATATTAACTGCTACTGAAAACCTAAAGAAAGGATCTAAATTCGGAAAGAAGACATATAAATATTCCGAAAGAGAAAAAATCCTATTTGCCGATCAAAAAAATAGAAAGAAATTAGAGCAAGTTCAAAAACCTGAGAAAAAAACAAGTATTTTCTCACGCTTTTTTGGACCGTAAAATAATTGTCGACGAATATTCTTTATTTATAGAAAATTTAGTATGGTTAATCTCAAACAGATCTGGCTTTAAGTTTTGTTAATCATGACCTAATTGCGTGTGGGTACCAATCTCAAAAGCTATCCAAATTCCCTGACCAAGATTTCTCAAATGAGCACGAAAACCTTGATCCACTCTAACGGAAAACACATCCTTTACTGTCTTTCCATTTTTTCTCCAAGGTTTGAAATTCAGGCCATGACTGTAACAATTTTCAGTTAACCTTTCCTTTGTATTTAACCATTTTTTTTCGTAGGTCCTATATTGTTTTTTTAATTTTTTTATTACGCTATCTGACTCCATAATACTTAAAACAGGAGGCAATCGGAGGGCAGGATCAATCCAGTCACCCAATATCGCAGGGGTCAGTATATATTGGGGACAAAGAGATGACCATTGAAATTCTTTTGGTATCGTATCTACCCAAGGTTGAATATCAAAACGAGGAGGATTTCCTGGTGGCAGCAAATCTAGAGTATTAGACATCCATTCGCCCCGCAAATTTGGTAATTTTTCATCAAATCTTGCATACGCATTAGGTTGAAGTTTACAAAAGTCGTAAACAAAGTCACTGATCCCAACTCTCGGTTGCTTTGACCAAGTATACACAGCATTGTTTGCTAAAGCCTCTTCTACAAAAAGAGATCTTTGATGCTTAAAAATATTTCTTCTATTTATATACAGATTTCTATTCAAAACAGCCTCAAACATTAATGTTTGGATATCAGCTTTGTAATGAAAATACTCATGATTATACAACAACTTAATTGTTAGATCCCTTATGTTTCTATAACCTGGATATTGTTTTGAAATTTTTTCAGCTAAATAATCTAGACCATCACTCAAATAAAAAATACCCCAATAACCCTTTAGTGGGTTACGGTCTCTAAACCGCCTTGATTTATAAAAAGCAAGACAATCCAAGCCCTTTCCTCGGATGCCACCTTCAATTAATTTTTCTTTTTCTTCTCCTAAAGGAATACTAAACTCCCTTCCAGCGGGTGACCCTAACAACTGACCCGTAGCATCCCTTATTTCTCTATCATCTCTCAAAGTGTCAATTGTTGTGTTTTCGTTGTCAGGAGGAGGGTTATCTATAATGTCAGTATCCTGATCATCCGACTCTCCCGTGTCAGGAAGGTCTTCCAAACCATTTGAGCCAATATTTCGTAAAACCTCCTCAAATGTTCTATCGACTATATTCATACTTTTCGGTTCCTATTTGTTAATTATTTTTCGATAAACTTTTGTGCATGGATTTTATGTTTTTCACGATAAGGGCTTTTAGTTTTTTTGGGCTTATGAAATACCACTCATTGGAGTCGCCTTCAATATTTGTATCTACTCGAAAATCCTTCAATTCCATTTTTATTTTTTCTTCCAACTTGAAAGGCAACCTTACCCATTCATGGTAAAAACAAGTTACATTATACCCATATTTATATTCATATTTTGAGATACGTTTATCAATATCCAAAGTTGTTGCACCTAACTTTACCTCACCAGGTCTTATGCCGGACTCAAAAATGTAGATTAAACCATAATTATTGTCATTGTACTTATGCTGTATTTCATAGGGGATTTCTAAATAATAGTCCCCACTTTCCACTGCCCTTCTCCATCTTTCTGAAAACGAAACTCTTACATACAAATTCCTTTCAATCTTATTTAGTCTTTTTGCAATATTCAAAAGTTGCTTTCTAGATTTGTCTCCTTCTAAAATTTCATGGGCTATTTCTTTCATTTTTTTGTAATCATTTACATGAGGATTTTGATACCACCTTTGGTAAATCCCTTTGTACACTTTATAAATATTAATCATTATCCGAGGTGACAGTGTTCCATGTTGAAATTTTAAAGATTTACTTAGCTAAATCTATCAAAAACGGTTTAGGGGAATTCAGTTAAAAAATTGAAGAAGTAAAATGCCATTACAAGATATAGAAGAAATTAAGAGTTTGGAATATAATTTTCAGAATGAAATACAACTTAGAAAAAAGAAATGACCTTATGTATTATGAGGGAACAGACGAACTTGTTGATGGTCATTTTGAGCATCATAATGAAGATGGGTCTTTATTCTGCCAATACTCGCTTAAAGAAGGCAAATATGGTGGGGTTTGCACTTTTTACTGGTCAAATGGAAATACTGCCCATGAAGCTTTTTTTGAAGATGGAGGTTGTAGCGGTGAGATATTTTTTTACTATCCAAACGGTCAAATACAAGCTATTGAACAATTTAAAAATAATGTCCGTCATGGTTTATGCGCGCAATTCAGTGAGGATGGCACTATTGTATTTAATTCTCGATATGAAGATGGTGAAGAGGTACACAATGAGGGTAATTCCAAATTACATTATTTATTACCTTTATCTAAAAAGCGTGCTTATCAAATCTATAAGATATGTGTGTTTACTATAAAATTATTAGATAAGATGATAGAGGCGATAATGGTGAGGACAATTTATCGCCTAAGTGATCGGCAAAAAAGTGTCATAATGAATATTTTACTTATAGTAGGTGTGGGTGTGGTTAACGAGCTGACCCGATAACTACTTCTTGATTTTGTAAAACAATATGGATCATAAATGAGTAAACCAACGTACACTATGGGCGAAGTATATACTCCCGAAAATCTTATAATCAAAAAGTTTTCGATAATTGATTACCGCATAAATATGGAGAGAAGCAAATGAATGAAATCAAATGTCCAAATTGCGGAGTGGAAATAAATTTAGATGACTCCACTTACCTAAATATAGTTAAACAGGTACACAATAAAGAGTTTGATAATCAGATAAAGTTACTAGAGGAAAATAATCAAGGGAAATTACAAACGGAAATAGAGAGCCTTAAATCTGAGTATGAAAAAAAAATTGATCAATTAAATGATGATCTCGAACTGCGAGATAAGACTATTGATAGATTACATAGTTTTAAGGCACAGTTATCAACAAAAATGGTTGGAGAAAGTTTAGAGCAGCATTGTGAAACTGAATTTAATAAACTTCGAAGCACTGCCTTTCCTAATGCATATTTTGAAAAAGACAAAGATAGTAGCACTGGAAGTAAGGGAGATTACATTTTTAGAGATCACGATGAAAAAGGAACTGAGATAGTTTCTATAATGTTTGAGATGAAGAATGAAAGCAAAACCACACAAACTAAGAGAAAAAATGAAGATTTTCTCAAAGAGCTAGATAAAGACAGGAACGAAAAAAATTGTGAGTATGCTGTCTTAGTGAGTTTACTAGAGGCTGATAGTGAATATTATAATTCAGGGATTGTTGACGTATTTCACCGATACCCAAAGATGTACGTTATTCGTCCTCAATTTTTTATTCCTATTATTACACTATTACGCAACGCTTCCACAAAGTCGTTAGAGGTTAAAAACCAGTTAGCGGTTATAAGAGAACGAAATATTGATGTCACCAAGTTTGAAGAAGCTCTATCCACATTCAAAACTGGATTTGATAAGAATCTTACTACTGCAAAAAACAAGTACGAAGATGCAATTGATCAAATCGATAAAGCTATAAAAAATCTTCAAAACACTAAGCAATTTCTAGAGAGTTCAGAAAGGCAATTTACACTTGCTAATGATAAAGCACAAAAACTTACGATAAAAAGTTTGACAAAAAATAGCCCTTCAATTGCCGAAAACTTTTCTAAGTTAAAATCTTAAGAATTTCACTTAATATTCATTTATTAATTAATTCAAAAATGGTTTAGGGACATGAAGTATAAAAATATCGAAGAAGTAAAGATTGGCAAATTTTCATGTAAAATCGGAGAGTTTGATAAGGGTTTCGGATTTACTATCTTTGCACCTGACAAAACTTTACTGTCAAGAGGTGAGAAAAAAACTAAAGAAGAAATATTATCTCTTTATAATGAACTGATTTCTAAATTCAATGCTGATAGGGAAGCAAACAGGAAGAGTGGAATTCCAACACCCATTGAGTTTGTGGATGCCTTATCAAAAATCAGCTTATCAAAGAATTTAAAAAATATGCTTAACGCACACTATAATGCTCCAGATCGAAAAATGACATCGTCCCAATTAGCAGAGTCAGGTGGGTACAAAGACTTTACTGCTGCCAACGGGCAATATGGAAGACTGGGCAAATCCATTTGTGACTATCTAGAATATAATCCTCCTGGAAAGTATCAGGATGGTTCACCTCTATGGATTACAGCAATCACCGAAGACAACCATGAAACCTATCAGGAAGAAACAGGTCACTATCAGCATATTTTGAGAGATGAGTTTTCTGATGCATTGAAAATGATGGGACTTGTTTAATCTTCTATAAATATCTTATCAAAAATTTGTATAACTTAGATAAACTTTACCTACGTCGTACACGCCTACGACGCATTGGCTTTTGATTTACTCTTCTTGCCAGCTCCTTATACTCAGATCCATACATTAACCAACCTATTATGTGAAAAATAAACATACCTTTATCACCTCCTTTTATGTTTTTTCTAAATATATCTCTACAAACTAAAGTTTGTCATTTCTCCAAAATAAAGAAATTTTTTGAAAGAGACTCCTCTCTTAGTAATTGATTTACTTGTTCCATGACCATGAATGGAACTTCTGTAACTTTCTTCTCGTTTTTAATCTTTTGGACTGTTAAGAATTGGTCCATCTCTTTTTCTTTTAAATTATTTATGATCTCTAACTTTAAATTCTCTATAAATCGAAACTGTTTTTCTTTTAATAGAAATACCTTTGAACCATGTATTGGATAAAATATTTTTACTAAAGAGTGAAAACCGCCCTGTGAAAACTCCTCTAAAACTTCTTTTTTATTCAAACAATCATCCAGAAATTTATTAAGTTCCGCGTTTTTCTGACTATAAGAAAAATTTATGTATTTCAGCCAGGTAGTACCCTCAGACGAAGTGTTACTATAATTTCTCCTGTCCTCGTATCCAATTTCCCTTTTAATCTCTTCTCTTGCTTTTCCTAGCACCCAAATCATATCAGCATAATCTTTCCAGATAGGTTCCTCATATTTTACATTTTTTGCCTTCAAAAAAACTGATGTATCAATAATCCTGGTTTCTTTTTCAGCATAAGACGCCGTATTAAATATGTCCTTAAATCGTTGAAATTCCTGATTTGTGATTACAAGAGGTTTAAATTCAGCATTTGTGTCGAAATTTTGGTCATAATGCTCATAACCGATTAAGAGAATTCTAAAATTTTCAGTTAATGGTATTTTGCTTACTTGATGATTAATTTTCTCAATTTCAGCTGTAGAGACATTATTTGAATTTAATAACTCATCTAGCTTTTCTGTTCTCTCTTCGTTGCTCGAATATTCTTTATCGTCTAATCGGGGACGTAAATAATCCGTTATATCTTGATACAACCAACGATTATTGAAGTGATAGGCAAGTGGCGATTGATGGACTTGAATGATACTTGCTTTTCTCTTACCTTCAGAATATCTGAGAGCTCTACCCCCGACCTGCATTAATTGGGAAATGCTATTGCTTTTATAGGTTATAAATACGCTATCAATATTTGGGTCGTCAAACCCTTCTCCTATTAAGGATTGTGTTGCAATCAAAATCCCATTTTTTTCGCCTGAAAAAATTTTTAGAAAGTTTTCAGTTCCAGTTTCTTCCATAGAATTTTTACTACCGTGAACAAATTGAATTTGTGTTGAATCCAGTCGGTGACCATAAATTGAAGAATGTTTTTCCTTAATAGCATCATATATGTTTTCTGCGTAGTCTTTCATGGTGACACAAATCAAACATTTCTTAAGATTATTATTAGTTCTTTCAAGAACATATTCTGCTAACTCATCGCACAATTCTTTATTATTGTAGGTTACTTTTTTTGAACCGTCCGAGATATACACAGGTTCTTCAAAAGTTGGTTCAATAATACAGTTTCTTTTAAATAGTTCTCTATACGAGGTTTGATACGAGATTTTATCAATACCAATTTCTGCATTATCTGTACGATTGGGAGTTGCGGTTAGAGAAATAACACTACATTTTTTTTGATTTATTATTTGTTTATAAGTAGATGCCGCACCGTGATGTGCTTCGTCTATTACAATTAGTGAAAGATCTTTATCCCCTAGGATTGTTTTAAGGTCTGCATCCAAATTTGATTTAGTTAAAAATCTACTTTCATATTTATCCCCTTGAATACCTTTGATATTCATGTCGTCCATCAAGCTTCTAAAACTTTTGCGTGCTTGACTGAGTAACAAGTTTCTATGAGTTACCCATAATACCTTCCCCTTTTCACTAAGTTTTAACCATTCTAAGATAATTCTTTGCGAAATTCTGGTCTTTCCACCCCCAGTAGGAATTATCAGACCATAGTTACCCCTTTCTTTTTTAAGGTCCAATAAAGTGCTCTCAACTGCGTCATCCTGCCAAGACCAATCGGCTATCGTTGCTTCCTTTTCAAGCCCTTGGTGTATTCCCAGAGTTTCACTTTCGACAACTCTTCCTTCAACATAGTACTCTACCACTTTGTAAGGATATCTTAAGTCTTGAGAAGTTTTTAAGACCGCATCTGTTGGGCTCATATTTGAGTTGAAATTTAACTCATACTTAGTAGAAATTTCTTCCCTTAGATCCTCATTTTGAGGATCGAGGCCCTCCGTTTCCTCGATGCTTGTCAATCCGTATTTTATGCTTTGGTAACTCTCGTTACTAATCGCCTTATCCATATCTGAGTCTAGGAGAGTTAGGACCCTCTGTATTTGAACTTCTTTATGTTTTGTCCCTTCAAGCACAGAATTAATTGTTGATACAGTCTTCCTGACCGATAGTTTTCTATTAAATAATTGAACTAGTTTATTAATAGTCGACTTAGCTTCGGGACTCCTCTTGATTATCCTCCTCATTTTATTGAGTCCATCATTCTAAGATAATCATTTATAATAGTGTCAATCTCCTCTAACGGCCTCCTTACAGTATCTCCCAGCATTCTTAACTCCTTCCCATCAATGTCATTAAGTTTTGTAATGAGGTCACTAAGAACATCTGCAGGTTGCTGTTTACTTTTTTTCTGCATATGGTCCAACTCAACCTCATCAAATCTTTTTGCCAATTGTGGTTCGTCTATATCGTAGCAAGTAATAGGATATGCCGGTGTCCACCTTAACTGTTTTTCCTGCATTGTATTGAGTTCTTTAATCATTTGATGTCTTGGAAATATATTTTCATTGTCTTCGGAAAGATGCGTTCGTTCCTTTTTGAAACTCCACTCAAAAATAGCGTTTGCTGCGTCTTCTGGAATTTTAAGCTCATTACCCTCTAACTTTAAAACATCCTCTCTGAACCACTTGGCATTTAGAATGCATTCAAACAAAAAGAAATCTGTGTTTTGGAATTCTCCCCCATTAGGAACTTTATCTTCATAATCTGATTTAAATGATTCAAACCATTGATAGGCTTTGATTGTTTTTCTTGCTTCATTAAGGGTTTTTATGTTGCACTCTGTTTGAGTTTTTCTCTCAATTTCGTCATCCCATACTAATGGTGTTGTTTTGCTATGTTTCTGATAAAAAAGATTGAGGTAAGTATCGAAAACAAATTGGCCTCTCTCATATTTCCCCCAATCCTTTGGCCCACTTAAATGAATAATTGATAAAAGTTTTGGATTATCGCCTACCACCTCTTCTGGTGTTTCTGCAACCATTTGCTTTATATAAATAGTTTGCGTTGCATCAACGACACTCTGCACCCTGTCCAGATATTCTTTTTTGTCTGCAGCTTGTAATTGCTCATTCGGGTTATTTGAATTAACAGCATTCTCATACTTCTTTTTAGCTTGAGGCAATGCTTTCGAATGAATATAGAGTAATGAAGTTAGTCTTCTGTTGCCTTCAGTAATCAGATATTTTTTTTGACCAGCAAGTTCCTTCGGTTGATAAGCGATTAGTTGATTATGATCTTCCCAGCCAATTGCAATGATTTTGTCAACTAGATCTCCAACAATATCGTGGTTACCGTTTATAACAGTTTCAAAGATCTTATTATGTTCTTCACGATCGAATAACCTATCACTATTTTGGTATCCTGGCTTATCTTTTAAAGCCAACCTAGGATTATTAGGATCTAAAAATAATTCTTCTAATGTTGCAGTCACTATTCCGTTTCTCAATAATGTACCCATTTTTCAAAATTTCCCTTTTTTCTGTTTCACTATTTTGTTTGTAACTTTTTTCTATAACACTTTATATATTATTTTAATGTAACATGTCAATAGTTGTAATACTTTTTTGTTACATTTATATTATGATGAGGCTAGTATCCAATTTTTTATGGCCATTTACATTTTATTGTCCTACGTAAAACAACCATTTATCGAAGAGTCTAGACAGGAAAATTCTATATTTTTCTCTTTTCAACGAATCAAGATTGGAAAATAAACACGCAGTTTTCTTTTAAAACCACCGATTACATGAAGATTGAGGTAATCTTTCGAGTAAGGAAAGATAAATTATAAAAATTGTGTATTAATTAAAATTTTTTAACTGCTCTTGCCAAACGATCTGATAACGGTCCTGGCATTCTTTCAGAAAAGATCGCACTCAAAGCTTGATAGTACCAAACCGTTCCATCTTTTCCCTTGTTAAATCTCTCATAAACTGCATCACCAAAACGCAACTTATCATTTGAAATTGCCTCGGCATTATGTACCTTATCACACAAAGATACCAACATTGATGTATGAGGTTTTTTAGGTAATTTAGCCAAATAATCTTTTTTCCTTTGCTCCCATGGAGGTTTTGGATCCTCCCAAGCATCTGTGCAATCAACAACAATTTCTGCAACCTCATTCCCAAACTTTTCCTTTATTATCTTCAATGTCTGATCTCCACCTTGATCTTCCACTGCATCATGAAGTAATCCAGCAATCGCTTGTACTTCATTACCCCCATATTCAAGAACCAAAGATGAAACGCTCATTAAATGGGAAATGTAAGGAATGTCTGTGCCCTTTCGGGTTTGGGTTTTATGAAGTGAAGATGCGAACCGAACGGCCTCATCATATTTTTCTGAAAGCATAAGCATCCCGATCAATGTATTTAATTTTTCTTGACTATAAGAAAATATTAAATGCTTCCCCCCACCCTTCTGGAAATCAAAATGAAAATCTTCTCTTTCAAGAATTTCTCTAAGTCTTTTATTTACAGTAATAACACTCACATCTGGTGGACTTGCTTCTCCTCCAATGAGATATGCCCAAGATAGTTTTTCGTGAGATCTCGAAAAGCAAATATAGTGTGCATCTTCCTTACTTGGATGCCCTTCTACCCATAATTTATCAAACCCCCTTCTAATTGAGCTATCTAAAATATTAATGACTTTGTCTGTAAGTTGCCATTTTCGGGCAAGAAATGTTTTTTTGCTTT
>MDTB01062619.1_pt1 | contig 12475 bp, 15 predicted proteins | sample 811161 | NCBI WGS metagenome assembly MDTB01 (sample SAMN05326650, study PRJNA326480) | marine metagenome | isolation source: seawater | place: Mediterranean Sea | collected 2009 | reverse complement strand
ATCAAAAGCAATTTCGATTGCATTGATCCAGGAAAGCGGCATGAAGATGAATAAGGGTAGTAAGCTGAGGGGTTTTGAATTCATAAGTCTATTTGATGTTTTTAGAAAACTGCCTGTTTTAAGGGCAAGTTAAAAAAAGAGATTGAATTATTTTTCAATGATCAGATCAATTCTCTTATGACCTCGGGTGTGCACTTTTATGGGTTTTTTTGAGTTTAGCGACAGATACATGTGTGTATATCTGTGTCGTTGAAAGACTGGAATGTCCTAAAAGATCTTGAACGGCTCGTAGATCTGCCCCTCTGTCAAGTAAATGCGTGGCAAAAGTGTGCCTTAGCTTGTGAGGAGATAAATCTTCAGGTAAGTTTGCGGCCCGTAACCTTTTTTTTAAGAGCAGTTGTATTGATCTTATACTTAGCCTCTTTCCTGATTGACCCGTGAAAATAGGTGTGTCTATCGATGTATCAGTGAAATACTTTCTTTTGAATAAAAGAATACTTTTAAGGGTTGTATATCCTATCGGACAAATCCTTTCTTTCCCACCCTTCCCTTTTACTCTAAGCGAAGCGTTATCTTGTTCTAAATGTTGATAGTTTAGAGAAACTAATTCGCTCACTCGCAAACCACCTGCATAGAGTACTTTTATAATTAATTTGTCTCTCTCTTTCAGGAAATAGTCTTTTTTGCTCGTGGTATTAGTTTCAATTTCTTCCAACATCAACTTCTTTACCTGTTTTTCAGATAGAAATTTAGGTAACGGTCTATCAAGCTTGGGCAGATTTAACCCAGAAAAAGGATTCTTCGAACAAGCTTTTCTTATTTTAGCAAAGCGAAACAAGCTATTTAATGCAGAGAAATGGTTTCGCAGGGTAGTTTTTGCAAAATGTGATTGAGATTCTATTAAGTAGGACCTTGCATCTAATCTAGTAACTTCCTGCATTGGGTAAGTACCTTTAGAATTCTGCAACCAATCAAAAAAAACCTTTATCGCGTGTAAATAGTTTCTCGCTGTATATTTGGAAAGCCTTCTTTCCTTTTTTAGGTGATCAATAAAATCGTGTGCTATTTGTGGCAAAACGATGGTTTGATTCTCAGAAGATCTGGAACTTTTATTTATTTTAACCTCTCCCATGTTTCAATAGCCATCTCATAAATAAAAAACACAAAAACAATTAAAAATACCCAGATGGCGAGAGTGAGATACAAACCAAAACCAGTTTCCGCACGCTTGGGAGTTTCTTTCCTGTATGCATGCGAAGTGTTGTCGAAAGGTTCGATTGAAACAAGGTTACCCCCTCTTTCCGCCCTACTTCGAAGTTTTTTCCCGTTATTCATGCAAAATAGAACACCAATTCAAGTTATTAATTGCAAGCACCGTGATTTTCACGACACCAAGAATTCATCAATGACTGTGCTGCATTTCTCAAACTCATCTTCAAGCAAATAATGACCTGCAGAGTTAAACTCATAAGTTTTCATTTGAGGCAATCGTGTTTCCCATTCTCGAAGAAAACCTGAGTGAAAGCAGAAATCTTGCATTCCCCAACAAGCAATTACTGGGACTTTGGAAAGTTTCCCTAAAGAATTGCTGGTTTCTTTGAGTAAAGGTAAAGTTGGATGGTTGGATTCTAAGGGTATATCTTTTACGAAGTTCCAAACTGCGACTCTTTCATTCCAGTTTTTATACGGATAAAGAAATCCGGATTTGATGAGAGGGGATAAACCTTTTTCGGTTGCCATCTTTGTTGCTGGCCTGGCAAAGCCGTTCAGTGCCCGAACAAAGAACTCACCGATCCAGGGAAGTCGGCAAAACTTTATTCTCTTAGGGACCTGCTTTGAGGGAAACGCAGCAGTATTCAGCAGTACAAGTTTGTTGATTTTGTGGAAATCATCTTTTAAAGCAGTCAGTCCTATAGCACCCCCCCAATCATGAACGACCAGATTAAACTTTTTTATAGCTAGCTTATCAATAAGTGCTTTGAAATTTTCACTGTGTGTTAAGAGGTTGTAGGAGAACTTTCCAGTTTGGGGCTTGTCTGATAACCCGCAACCTAAATGATCTGGTGCAATACACCTAAGAGTTGTTTTCAGTGATAAGATTAATTTTCTGTAGAAAAAGGACCATGTTGGGTTCCCGTGAAGAAAAAAAGTGGGATAACCATTTTGAGGTCCATCATCAATGTAGTGCAAATTAAGGCCATCTTTCTGCAAAAACCAATTAGGTTCGAATGGATACTCTTCCTGGAGCTTTTGAGGAAGAAGCATTAGTTATTTAAAGACAGCATTAAACTGGATAAACCGCTTCCTATCCCAAGCAATGCAGTTCTTTTGGTCAGCAAACTATCGTCCTGTTCAGATGCCATGGTGTAAGTAATTGGAAGGGATACAGAACCGCAATTACCTAAGGTGGGAAAACTTGAATGGCTTTTAGCCGGATCATAACCCAATGCTTTTTCAATTTCCATTTGGTGAGCTTTTCCAACTTGGTGAGTGATTACAGTTTCGGGGCTTTCGCAGTCCCAGTTACATTTTGACAGAAATGAACTCCATGTTTTGTTTGCAAGGTTAATTCCTGCATGCAAAAGGTCCTCTGAGTCAGTTTGCATGACCATTCCTCTGCTTGATTGTTCACCTTCGCAAAGATGGTTTTGGCTAGTGTCCGTGGAATAGGCAAACTGAGATAATCGTGGTGAATCCCGACTAACAAGATCCTTGTGAACAATTGACCAAGCCACTGCAGCAGAACCTATGGTTAGGTTAGCAAAATAAGGCTTGATGGTTTTTCTGTTCATGGATGAATCGTTGAGAATCCGAATGGTTTCATCTACTAGAGGTTTTCCATTTTCACCCGCAACTATAATGGCTCTTTTAATCATACCTTGTTCAATCATGCTGCTGGCAAGGACTAATGCATTCAAAAAGCCGAGGCATGCATTTGAAATATCCAAGATTTGTGTTTTTCCACCCAACCCCATGAGTCTATGAACATAGGAAGCGGTTGCGGGCTCAAGTCTGTCGCGACAAACAGCGGCGTGAATGAGTAAGTCGACTTCATCTGGATTTATGGACTGGTTATCTAATAACTTGCTACCTGCTGCCGCAGAAGCCCTTGAAACCTTATGACTGCTTGACCAGAATCTTCTTTCCTTGATGCCAGTCATTAGTTCCAGTCTGCCAATATTTAAGTTTATTCTCTTGTAGAGTGGAGAAAGTTCTTTTTCGATTTCTGCAGATGTAACAATGCTCTCTGGCAGGGAGTATGCCATCCCTTCTATGAAAACCTTTGAGAAACTCATGGGGTGATTTTCATTGCCTGATTAACCACTTCTTTATCGAAATAATTAAACCCCATTCCAGCATCAACCACTATTCCTTGACCGTTTATACCTGAAGAACTCGGACTTAACAGATATGTTGCAGTATTCGCAACTTCCTGAGTAGTAAGAGCTTTCTTGCGGAATGTGAGCTTTTCCGCATAAAGATAGTTAACCAAGTATCCGGGGATGCCAGCGGAAGCAGAAGTTTTAAGAGGACCAGCATTTACGGAATTAAATCGAATAGAGCTAAATGACGAAAAAGATTTGGCCAAATATCGAACATTTGCTTCAAGGGATGCTTTTACTGGTGCCATGTAACCATAATTTTCTGCGGTAACATCAGTAGATGATATACCTATTGTTACAACAGAAGCGTCATTTGCCAAAATATTCTTGCATGCGTTTGAGAGTTGGATGAGGGAAAAAGATGAAATATGAGTCGCTTGAAGAAAGTCATTCAGTTTAGTCTCATGAAAAGGTTTTAATCCTTCTGAGTATTCTGCAAAAGCAACGGAGTGGAGAATGCCATCGATTGATCCCTTAAACTGCTTATCGATAGAGGTGGAAAGAGTTTCGAAATCTCTTTCATTCTCAAAGTCACAAACAAATATGGATGCACTAGGTAATATTTTCTTCAACTCTTCCATTCTCTTTTGCGACCGGACAGAGAAAATGATTTCGGCACCTAGGTTTTTAAGCGTTTCAGCCACAAACCATGCTATACTTTTCCTGTTGGCAAAGCCAGTGACTAGGAATATTTTTCCATCAACATTCAAGAAATCATTCATTATCTGCGTTGGAATTATCGACCAAAGCTAGGGCAAAAGAGACCGTGGTAACTATCTTTTCCTGATTACGAATCTCGCCGCGTAAGTTGTAAAACTTACCAATTTCATCTATGAGGTAAACCTTAATTTCAATTTTGTCACCAGGTTTTATCATCCTCTTGAACCTGGCATCACGAATTCGAGAAAGGACTGGAGTTACCGAATCTTTATTTAAAGTATCTTTCCCCATTTTCTTCGACAGGAAAATCGCACCAGTTTGAAAGATTGCTTCACAGGAAAGCACACCCGGAAAAATTGGATTGTTCGGATAGTGTCCCTTAAAAACATCCAAATCTGCACTTACGGTTAATTCACAAGTCGCTTCATTCTCCGAAACATTTATAATACGGTCCACAAATAGAAAAGGTGGGCGATGCGGGATGCTACGATTAATTTCTTCCATCTAAGAGTAATTTCAAGTGATAGTGATTGATTAATCGAAATTTGGCAATGAATTGCTTTCGATAAAGAAATGGTGCTCGTTGGGCAAGAGGGCTATTTCCCACGCAAGAAACGATCGATTTTATTGGCCGTTATTACACCGTAATTCATTGTTCCCAACCAACCTGACATAATAATGCCAACGGATCCTGCATGATACAAGCCGGGTGCATGATCAGGTAGTTTTGCAGAAACATCCAATCCCTCAAATTTGGTCCCAAAAGATGCTCCGGATGCGTGTTGGGTGTAATGTTGTATTGTGCGAGGCGTGGCTGCTTCAAGATGGTCAATTTTTTCACGAATTCCAGGGATTATTTTATCAAGTGCGACAACTGATTCTTCACATAATCTTTCTTTTTCTTTTGAGTATTCTTCCGGAGTCAAACCTTGCCAGTCCCGCCACTTAGCATTGATAGATGCCACAATGCTGTATCTTGGGTCCTTTCTGTCCGGGCGTGTATCCGGGTAATAGACAGAGAAAGTTCGGCTTGATGTATTGAAGTTTGTCAATTCTTCTGTTGAAAATGAAGGAGCTTCAGAAGTGAAAATTAAATCGCCCACATTAGGTATAGTTGTACCTTTCTTTAGTCCTATGTAAACTTGGCAGGAAGTTGAGTTAAGTCTGACTGATTTAGCTTGTTTGGCGAAAGACTTTGGTAATTTCGACAAACCCCAAAGCTTTTCAATTGTATTTTTTAAATTTGCATTTGATAAAACTGCACCACACTTAACTTTTTGTCCGTTTACCAATACTCCTTCTACTTCATGACGATCACCAATTTTATTAGTCATTACCTGCTGGACCATGCATTGCCTTCTCAGGTCAGCACCATTGCTTCTAAGTTCAAGAACCATTTTCTTGATGAGCGAATCTGTACCATCTTTAAATGTGTAGATTCCCTTTTTCATGAAGTTCGAGAAAACAATTCCATAGGCAATAGCTGGGTCAAGAAGCGAAGACCCATTTGCGTATGAAATTGGTTCAAGAAGTAGTCTTTTAATTTCATTTCGTCCTGGAAAGAATTCTTCTAAAAGATCGCCAATGGATCTTTTGTCATTTGCGAAATAGTCCATTTTGGACAGATGATCGTAGAAATCTTCGATCTTTGACTTTGCAATTTTGAATGTGTTTTGCAGGATATTGGTGAAATCGGACCTGTCAAAAGTGGTTTTCAAATCATATTGCGGGTTGATAAAGCGAATATTTTTTAGTTGAACAATGGAGTCAGCAATTTCTTTTGTCCAGTATCGGCGGCAAGACTTGATCATTCCGACGGGAAATCCGTGCAATGAAATGTCAAAAATATGACCACCAGCTCTTTTAAACCAAGTAGCTAATCCTCCAAACTGATAATGGTGCTCAAGTAATAGAACCGAATGTCCTTGCTTGGCTAGACAGTTAGCTCCAGTCAATCCACCAAGTCCGCTACCAATTACTATTACATCGTAGTAGTCTTGTAATCCTGCCAGAGAGTTTTTAGCCACAAACAAATACTAACTTTCAAACATCGAATGGACAAGTTTCAATCACTGGAAATCATGCAGTTTCAATTATTTTACAGTATTTTGCTAAGAATTGCTCTTTTGTCTGATCATCACGGTCTCCCGGTCCCAAGAGGTATTGTAAGTCCAGATCCATTATCAAATCCAAACCATTAGCAGGCAGAAGATCGGGTGAGATTGAAAGTTTCTCAAGTGGCATTGATCTAAGAACATTATAGTCAGATAGCTGAATGCCTACTAAGTTTAGGATTTTTACGGGTGAGTATCGCAGACAGGAAATGGAATGAACCTTTGAACCAGGCAAAATTAGTTTCTTGATTGGACATTCTGATAAATGAGATAAGTCATCAACTTTGGTTGCTCTCATTTCAACTATCCTCAATCTATTAGATTGTCCAAGGGGTTCCACAGATTTTACATCAGTACCAGAAAAGTTGATTTCCTCTATTGGCATGCCTTTAAGTGGGCTAAGGTCCTTAACTTTTGTCATAAATAAGTTAATATGGCTCATATTCTTATCCGAGAGCGGCTCAATGCATTTGATTTGAGTATTTGATATATTTAAAACCTTAAGGGGCATGTTCTTGCAAAAATCTAGACTTTCTACTGAGGTATTTGAGATATCAAGTAACTCAAGGGGATGAATTTTGAGATTTATGAAATCTCTGGCTTTACAGTGAGGGGCAAATATTTTTGATAGACGAAAGTTTTCTAACTCTTTGAACTGGAAGTTTTTTGTCTTAGGGAGATGGATAACAGAAACCTTTCGACTATTTATTTGCGAAAAATCGAATTCGTTAAGTTTGCTTAGATCATATTCAAGAACCGGTGATGACTTCAGTGGAGAAAGGTCTAGGGATTTGCTCTGGAAGAGTTTTAACCCTATGCCCCCGCGACATAAATACACTTCCCCATTGATACCGAGTTTCTTTAAGGATCGGTTACATCTTGATTTAATGTCTTTAAAGAGTTTCAAAGTGAGTTTACTGCTTTTAAATTTCTTAGTTGAGTGCGAGCTTAAGGTGGTAAATTTTAATGCTTTTACAATTAAATTATCTTTAGACTTGGGCGGAATATAAACAAAATGGATTTTTGGCAGTATATCTTTGGTTGGTTGCTTATAGTGGTTAATTCCTTGTGCTTATTAAGGTTGGGTGTTTTACCGATGATTTTTTTCGCAAGAAACTATAAGTTATACGGCAAAATATTTTGGGTTTCCTGCTTCGTCTCTGTGGTTTTCCTAGGAAGTGAAGTCATGCTTGTGAGGATGATGCTTCATATCGGGCTAAAGTAACCAGAATTAATTAACTGTTAACTATTAAAGCTTTAAAATTGGTATCAAAATCACATTTAAAGTAAAATTTATAAATCTCTTTTTTTAGTACTGCACAAATGACTATAAGTCATGAATCTATGATTCAAAGATTATGATATAAATTTAGTAGAGATCTTTAATGCGGATATTTTTGAAGGCAACTGGATCATTGTGACCTGCAAAGCCAAAGTGCCCTTGCCTTAGTTTTAAGCCAGGATGTGACTTTTTGGCCATGAACCCGTTAACTTTTAGTAGGTCCGCGTCCAGTATAATCTCATCATTCAAGAAAACTGTTATGCTTGATCCTCTTACAATAACCTCTTGGTTATTCCACTCGCCGATTGGCTTTAAGAACCCCTTTTTTGCCGCAGCAATTCCATATGCTGAACCATGAAATTGGCGTGGGTCAAGATTAGCGTAACGAGAGTGAGAATTATCCAATACCTGTAATTCGCACATGCCCTGATATGCCGCATTGCCTTTACCCGGGTAGCGTATGGCTAATCCATTATTTCCTCCGGGAGGTAATTTGAATTCCAGTTTAACTGAAAAATCCTTAAATTTGCGCTCAGTGTAAATGGTTCCGCCTTTTCCTTTAATGCATTGAATGGCTCCATCCTTAATTTCGTAGTTTAAAATTGGACCTTTCCAACCATCAAAATTCTTTCCGTTAAAAAGTGAAACATACCCAACCTCGTCGTCAACTTCGCAGCAACTAGGAGACAATTCTTTTAAGTATAAATTACGCCAACGGATTTCACCTCCATGGGTCTGAAGTTGGATCGGACCTTTCAATCTGAGGGGTTTTCTTTTCTCAATTGGAGTCTTGCGATCCCAGTAGTTAATTAATGGAGATTCATCAACTACTAATTGGTTATTAAGTATGACAGTCACCAGGTTTCCCCTCATTGTAATATGAAATTTGTTCCATTCCCCAAAAGGTTTGTCTGCCTTAACAATTGGGTCTCTACCTGGGGCACCTGCTTTTCCATTATTCCATAAGCCACCTGAGCCTTTGTCAGCACCAATGTTCCATTTCCCGCCTTCCTTTGTGGTGTCCCAAATTTGAATTTGAGGAATTCCCCTGAGGTAAATACCACTGTCAGCTCCTGCCACAGTTTTATATTCAAGCATTAATTCAAAATCTCCGTAATTTTTTTCAGTGGTCAGATACAGTCCCTCCCCATCATTTACGAGTTCTCCGTTTTCGATCGTCCAATGTTTCTTAATGTCCTTTTGGCTGGATTCCCATTTTTTTTGGAATAGATCGATGGTTAGGTTCATCCATTTGTCAGGATCCTCTGTCTTCGCACCCCACCAACCGTCAAGATTTTTACCATTGAAAAGAGGGTGGAACCCATCGGGTACTTTTGCCGTCAAGGAAATGATAGGGAAAATTAAGAATATTACACAATGCATTATTGGATTCATGGAATAATAGTAAGGATTTTGGACATGATTCAATCAAGCTGAAAACTTAGAACCCATATACTTTATGCGAGGAATAGAAAGTCCTGTCCCAATGTAAGTTCCTTTTCCTCTAAAAATGCTAAGATTTTTTCTCTAGCTCCTCTTGCCCCCGCTAAAATCAAAATAAACTCGTTGTTTGAAGGACAAATTCTCTCTATCGATAAGATTGGAGATCCATTGCACTCCTGCCCTATCTTTTTTTTGTCAACTTCGTAAAATGTAGTGATTAAAATATGGTTATTTACAAGATGTTTTATTTGACGGCGGGCGATCTTTCCAGTTCCCCAGGCTGAGATTTTTTTCTTGTTATAATTAGTATTGGATAACCATCCCGGTAGATACTTTGCCTTAAGCTTTTGAAAAGATTCCTTAATGTAATCCCTGCATACTCTTGAATGACGGTCAGCAGAGTCATACCAATCAAGAAGGTATTCATCGATTTTTTGCATTCTTACTCCATGGGAAAGCCATCTTAACCATAACTCGTAGTCTTCCGGGAAGTTACCTTTTCTATATCCTCCTAGTTTATCTACTGTCGATTTTTTGAATGCGACAGAGGGATGTGCGAAAGGGCTTTCTTCAAATTGGTGGAGGTATATTTGCTCGTTGGTAATAATACGATTACTCCAATCTACATACCTAGAGTAACCTTTTCCGCAGAATCCACTCCCTATGTCGGTTCTATATTTGATCTTGCTTGCAACTAATCCAAATTGTGAATTGTTCAAAAGAAATGACAATAATCTATCAAGCCGCTGAGGATACATGCAATCATCTGCATCCATTCTGACTACAAATTTACTCCTTGCTAACTTTATCCCGTAATTCATTGCATCCACAATTCCTCTGCCGCAGGAGTCAAAAGATCGGATTCTTGTGTCTAAATTTGAATATTCAATTATTATTCCTTTGGAATAATCTGTTGAGTTGTCATCTACCGCAATCAGTTCCCATCTCTTGCAACTCTGTTGCTTTATCGAATCCAAGCATCTTGGGAGAGTTTTTTCTGCGTTTCGATATGGTAACAAAATGGAAACTAGCGGTTCCCTCATCATGTAATTAAGTTATAAACTGATCTGACGCATTGCCTCATAAGATGCAATTCCAACGGAAACCGCCAAATTAAGGGATCTAAGGTTGTTTTGGAATTTTGGTATGCCAATCCTCTGATCCACCCATTCATGTATAAAACTAGGCGCCCCTTTCCCTTCATTCCCAAACATTAAACCATCACCCTTAGCAAAATTAGCTTCCCAAATATTTTTTTTAGCATGGGTGGTCAAAAGATGAATTTTTTTGGGACGCTGTTGAAAAGTTAAAAAATTATTCCAATTCAGGTGTTCAATTACATCTAAGTCCCTCCAGTAATCCATACCTGCTCTGCGAAGATTTTTGTCATTGATTTCAAAACCTAATGGATGAATGAGGTGTAGTTTACACCCTAGAAATGCACAAAGTCTACCAATGTTGCCAGTGTTTTGAGGGATTTCGGGTTGAAAAAGTATTACCTCAATCATTTTCTCATGGAATTTTTTAAGGCTTGCTCAGCCTCCCTGTAAGCAACTTTCTTCTTAAGATCCTGCCTTTTGTCTCTTTGATTCTTCCCTGTTCCCACAGCAAGCTCACACTTGATTAGAGCATCTTTAAAGTAAAGCCGAGTGGGAACAATTGTCTTTCCGGCAGCTTCAATCTCGGCACGTAGTCTTTCAACTTCTTTTTTTTTCAAAAGGAGTTTTCTTGGTCGCTGAGGTTCATGATTTTGTTCACCACCAAACTCGTACTCAGATATGTGAGCGTTGTACAAATAGAGCTCTTTTTTGACAATCCGGGCAAATGATTCTGAAATTTGTGCGTTTCCTGCTCTTACTGATTTAACTTCAGTACCAACAAGGCATATTCCAGCTTCATATTTCTCGCCAAGAACAAATTTGTGTCTTGCCTTTGAATTTGTGATTTGTGGGTGATTTTGCCCACTATTTTTTTTGGCTGACATCTCAGCCTCTTAATGAATTGTTGAGACCAATCTGTCGATTAATTATCGTCGGATTCCTGCCAGGCTTGAAAAGAAATTTTTCCTTCGATGATTTCTTTCAGAGCAATATCTTCAGGTTCAAGTTTCTCTAGAGACTCAACCAAAGGTTTACTGCCATGCTTTAATTGCTTGGACCTTCTGGATACCATATTTATTAGGGTATTGGGATCATGAACTATTTGTTGGGCTTCTTTTAGATATTCGTCTCTCACAGGTGTAATTATTGATGATTATTTATTCGTAACAAGAAATTGAATAATGTTGGTTTAGATTAGGAAAAGTGACAGGGTTTAACAAGTGAAGGATTCTAAAGTGATTATCGCAACTACAACTTTTGCAGAAAAAAAGGATGCTCAAAAATTTTCAAAGAAACTAATCAGCATGAAGATAATCGCATGTGCCCAAATTGAAGGCCCCATCTCTGCGATGTACTTATGGGAAAACAAACTGGTTGAGGAAAAAGAGTGGAAAGTTGTGATGAAGTTTTCAAAAGTAAATGAGGAGAAGGTCAAAAGTGCTTGTGCGGAGAACCATAAATATGATGTCCCACAATGGGTCTATTGGGAATCTAAATCCAGCGACGGTTATGCACGCTGGGTAGAAGACAGTGCTTGATCACTCGTCAGGCTTGGTCTTGACCAATGAGACGACCCTGTCCCCTTCCTTCCATTGACCACGCTTTCGAAGCAAATCTATGCGTTCAAATCTCTTAAGGACATTTCTTTTTTTAGTAAGTCCGCCTGGCGGTTTAAAACTAGGGTGCCTGCTCATAAAATTTTAATATAGCTAAGTATTTAAAATTACAAGTAATTTGTAAACTGGTTACGCAGGCACGCCAGCAGGTTCGACACCCGGGTCGAGGTCATCCTCTTTAGATTTTTTATCTTCACTCTCTGCTTCTTTTTCATCCTCTACAATCTCTTCCTCATTTGTATTAGAATTAATTACAGGAGAAATAATCTTACCATGTTCTAGGATTTCATGGACATGCTTGCCTTCGATTGTTTCATGTTCAAGCAAAGCAGCTGCAGATGCGTGCAGTGCGTCAATGTTATCATCAAGGATTTTTCGGGCACGGGAATACTGATCATCGATAATAGTTTTAATCGCAATATCAATTTTCTGTGCGGTTTCTTCACTGTAATTTTGAGCACGGCTTAGTTCTTTACCAAGGAAGACTTGATCTTGCTTGTCCCCAAAAGATATCATCCCAAGATCGCTCATCCCCCAGTCACAGACCATGCTTCGGGCTATATTTGTCGCCATCCTGATGTCTCCCGCAGCCCCACTCGTGATATCACCAATCTCAATCTCCTCCGCGGCACGACCACCCATGGCACAGCATACTTGGTTTAAAACTCTCCTTTTACTGTGGTTCAAAATGTCTTTTTTGGGGGTGAACATGGTACTTCCCAAGCTTTGTCCGCGAGGGATAATCGTTACTTTATGGATAGGCAGCAATCCATCATCAGTCTTGGCTTGAACAATCGCATGCCCCGCCTCGTGGTAGGCGATGATCTTCCTGTCCTCTTCATCCATGACCCGACGTCTTTCCCGCCCAAACGAAATT
>MDTB01025339.1_pt1 | contig 12475 bp, 6 predicted proteins | sample 811161 | NCBI WGS metagenome assembly MDTB01 (sample SAMN05326650, study PRJNA326480) | marine metagenome | isolation source: seawater | place: Mediterranean Sea | collected 2009 | reverse complement strand
TCAAGGTGCAGATGTTAAGGATAAGCTTGACGAAGCTCGAAAAGATATACTTGATAGTATTAAAAAAGATGCAGCTGATATCAGTAAAAAGTATATGCAAGATGGTATTACAGTAGATGTTGGAATAATGTTCTTGGCTAGTGAAAGTCTTAACCTACTTATCGATACTCCAGATTTTAGAAAAAGAAATAAAAATAGTGGAATAAGGGAAGAAATTTATAATGAGTATAGAATTCTCATAATGGGTCCTAATACATTCGCCTCCTACTTAACTAGTGTATATATGGGTTTTAAAACTCTTTCAATTAATGAAAAAGCAAAAGAAATTGTGAAAGATTTAGGAAGAGCGAAGAAAGAGTTCAATAAATTTAACAAATCTACCGAGCTTCTTATAAAAGGAGCGGAAAGTGTTCTTAATAGAGCACGAGAACAAGGGACAAGAGAAAGGGCAATGTCTAGAGCCTTAGAGAATATAGACTCTGATGAGCAAACAGGATAAATTAAAACTATGGCTTTCTATATCTTATAGTGGATTTTAGTAATTTTCGGATTTCGGATGGCTCTTCTTTAGAGCCATGGTCTTTATTTTTTTTAAGGTTAGGTTTTTTTCTTTCTCATTATGCTTCTCAACATAAAGAAGGGAGGTTGACAGTTACTATAACTGTACCAGGTGCAGAATTCGCTTCTGCTTTCTTAGCCATTGGAGCAAACATAAAGGCTATAACATCTGATGGCGATTTAAAGGAGGAGGGGTTTTCAAGCTCAATGGTTAATCTCAATAATCTTCATAACAACGACGAAGTGATGATGTCTTTTGAAAGAAAGGGCAAGCCAAGCAAGGGATTTTTTAAGCGAAAATTCAGAAATGAAGAAGGTGAGCTTTTATATCTATTTTCAGAATCAAGAGGGCCTGCTAACGATGATAGATTTGAACGAATTTTAGAAAAAGACATACCTAAAAGAATATTTCCCAAAGGAACCTCTGAAGATTTAATAAATCTTAGCCCTTTATTGAAAGCTTGTTGTAAAAATACTAACTTCACTTCTATGCTCCTCAAGGACGAATGTATAACTACTTTACTGGGTGTTAAAAGTCTTGCCTTTGAGGAATCCCAAGAAAGTCTATTTTATTCTGATAATGAAATGTTGGTAGGTGGTTGCTTTAATGATTTAGCTAGATTTCAAAATGATTCTAAAGAGGCAACTGGATACTACTCTAGGGTTTTTAGTGATTTTAAAGGCACATCGATAGATAAGTTTATAAGGGAGATGAATGAACAAAAAACTAGACTACTCGTGCTTACATCAAAGTCACTCAATTCAATTCCTTTAGGAACAAAAACTAATGAGAAGGTAAGGATAAATTTACTTGATAGATCAAAAAATATTATCTCCTTGCAAGACAGCCTTCAAAAGATTAACCGTGAGAGACAAGCCTTGGGAGGCAAGAATTTAGATCCAAATAACTTTTTAAATTTCAAGATCCCTTCCTCTCTGGAAGTTGCCACTCAAATAATTCACATATGACCATAGACATTTCCATACAAGACCAAATTTTTGATGCTGCCGAAAGATGGAAAATGATCGTCCATCCTGTAAATTTCGAAGCTTTATCTAATAAGTACAAATCATTTTATTATCTTCGAAATAAGGCTGATTTCAAAGAAGACGAAGAAGCACAGAATGCATTCCAGCCATTTTCAAATCTATTTAGCAAGATTAATAATTCACCCCTTCCGTATAGTCATCCTTTTTTTGAAATTGAAAAGCTAGAAGAAAAACTATTGCTTTCATCTTTACAAAACACTCATCAGCAACTTTATTCAGAATTGATTGTATATTTAGAGTTTTTTATTCAGTTGAAAGAGCACGATACAAACCCTATCTTAGAACTTTTGAATGATAAACTCATGAGTTGTGTTCTAAATGATGAAGATATTTCAAAAAAGGGACTGTTAATAAAACGCTCATATCTGAAGGATCCTCTACAAATAGAGGTTAATAATATTCTTGAGGAAAAACACTATATACAAATCCTTACACACTCTGAATTAGTTAATTCAAATGAAATTTATGAAGATATTTTTTCTTTTGGCCCTATATTTGATTTGACACAACTAAGAGGGTCGAGAGTACTTCTTAGTCCTAAGTTTTTAAATATGAATGTCATAGCAAATGATATTTATGGCAAATTTAGATTAGACAATATAAGTTTGATGAATGCTGAAAATGGCTATCAACTATCCAAGCAGTTTTATATTCCCCGACAAGAGCTTTCAGAATCTACACTCGGCCCAGATATGCCTGAGATTGACAAAAATCTTACGGTTGAGAATATGACAGAAGAGGATGAATTAAATAACCTTAAAGCTCTTGAGATTGCAGAAACCGAGGAGTACCTCATAAGTCAGGGAATTAAAGAAAGGGGATCTAAAGATATAGATGAAGTCTATGTTTCAGCTGTTATCTTTCATTTAAGCAATCAATTGAGTTATTTAGTACCAGATGAAAATAAAATGAAATTTATAGAATCTGAAGAACTAGACTCCTCGGTAGGTTTTTTAACAGAAAATGCAAAGGCAAAAATTAATAAACAAAAACCAGAATTAATCTCATCCGGTGACGCCATATTAATTTTTGAAGGCGGTGAAGGCACTTATACTTCGGAACTTTCTTATCAAAGACTTGGATCAAAATACACAGATATAAAATCGACTATGCTCAAATGGAAGAATAGGTTAAGGATGAGGATAAATGAAAGAGGTTTACGGGCAGTTAGCTCAGATTTAATAAGTTTAGGATTGAGTCATGCTAACACTCAAAATGTAAGAAATTGGTCAAGTGAAGATTCGGGAGGACCGGGACAGAGGAAAGACTTTAGCATACTGATTAAATATCTTAAGTTAGAAGGAAATTTTGTAGGATACCTAGAAAGCCTTATTAAATGGAGAAGGGAGCATCAAAGATCTGGAAGAGCTTTGAGTAAAATGATAACTAACGCAATTAAGTCAAAGGATTTAAAGAATATTAAGCAGAAAGGGTTCACTTCGTTTAGCATTGAAGAATTTGAAGGAGCTGAAGTAAAAGCATATCTAATAAATTCCACTGAAACTCTACACAACATCCCTCTCAATAGAACGAAGAAGTTAATAGGCATCTAATATGGCACACTTATTTCCTCCAGAAATATCAATTTTAACTCGTTCAGAAGGAGAGATTAAAATTTTCAATAAGATTAAGACACATGGCCAAGACCTTAACTGGTCGGTTATGCATTCTTACAATGTCCCCAATCATCCATTTAAAAAATGGGGCGAAATAGACTTTATATTTATCATCCCTAGCAAAGGCGTGGTTTGCTTAGAGGTCAAAGATCATAATGAAATTTATTACCATAACAGGCAGTGGTTATTTTCAAGAAAAAAAGAAAAAAAAGAAAACCCTTTTAAGCAGGTCAGCCACAACTCTGAAGGCCTCAGAAAAACTTTAGAGAAGCGTTATCCTGCCATAAGAGGAATTCCTTGGTGGCATTCCGTAGTATTTACAAGCGCGGCTTTCAGCTCAGGCTCTTTACCAGAAGAAATAAATAAATGGGAGTTTATGGATGCAGATGCATTTATTAAGTCCGAAACCTCTTTTTTTAATTTCATAGAGAAAGTTATTGATGAGGCTAGAAAAGTCCTTATAGATAAAGGCAACAGTTGGGTTACTCAGAATGATGATAACAAGGCGAAATATAGGCAACTAAGAGAAATTTTATCAGCTAAGGCAGTATTTTCTCTTTCTACTGCGGCAAAAAGTGAAAATGCTGAGATATCATTAGCTCTTGCCTCGGAAGAGCAGCTTCAAATTCTTGATCTATTAGCACAAACACCAAGATTAATGGTAGAGGGCTTGGCTGGTACAGGCAAAACTCTTATGGCTACAAAAATAGCTGAGAGAGAATCATTCTCAAAAAAGGTCCTTTTTCTAGTCTTTAACACAAAGTTAGCTAAGAAAATTAAAAGCTGGCAAAGTCTCAACTCAGATAATATTACAGTTGAAAGTATTGATAAGTTCTTCTTAAATAAAGTTAATCTTAACGTAACTCCTAATGAGCAAAAATTTTGGGACCAAACTCTCCCTGAGCATTTTATAGAAGTCTTAAAGAGAAATAATCTTGAGGAGTATTATGACTACCTTGTGATAGACGAAGCACAGGATATCTTAACAAAACCTTATAAAGTTTCTGCACTCAATAAATTGCTAAAAGGTGGTATATCAGATGGAAATTGGTCTTTTTTTGGAGACTTTGAAGAACAATCAATTTACTATAATTTAAACGCAAAGGAGATGATTGAAAATTTGCATTCTTACTGTAGTTCTAAGAGATATATAAAATGGGATCTCAGGAAAAACTGCAGAAACCCGATAGATATTGGAAACTATGCACAAGATTACGGCAGAATCAGTTCAAAATATGAATCCTTTTTAAGAGAAGAGACTAGGCCGGTAGAAGCAACTCCCTACAAGTCGACTGAGGAACAATTTGTTAAGATTAAAGATAACATTTTTAAGGCAATTGAAGAGGGATTTATACCTAAAGATATAGTTGTCTTATCAATGCATAGCTTAGATAAAAAATTGTCTAAGTATTTGAAAAATAACTCCATCAAAATTAAAGAATATGATTCTGATCAAACTGATAGCGATATTGTTAATTTCTCTACAATTTCGTCTTTTAAGGGTCTTGAAAGTCCTGTAATCATTCTGATTGGGATTGATGAGTTGGAAAAATTTGGCTCTCTATTTTACATTGCCATGACCAGAGCAACAGAAAAGCTTGTTTTACTTGGCACTAGAGAGGGTATAGTTGAGATTACAAATGTCTAGAAATAACAGCATACACAAAGAAAATAGAAAGAAACACATTCTTTCAGGTCTTGTCAGTGAGCTTTTCGGTCCTAGTGACTATCACAAAGATGTTTTTGGCACCTCTCATTATCAAGAATCAGTAGCACTAGATATTTCAGAAAAGCACGTGTTCAAAGGCTGGGAGCAAGTTAGAGAGAATATCTACAGGCAAAAAGATAATGGTGAAGAAATCCTGTCTGGTAAAGATACTCCTTCTAAACGTTACTCAGTTGGTATTCTTTATCCACCAAATCAGCAAGATATACTTGACGACAGTCCTCTAAATGAAGATGAAAATGAGAATGATTCTTCTGAATCTTATATTGAAGATGAAAATGAATTTTTTGATGTTTTGGATGAGGAAGATTCAGAATATGAAGAAGGTGTGAGTGACTATGAAGATAATGATTTGGATTATGATCTTACGGCCTCAAACCAACTTCTACAGAGTTCAGCTGGATTAAGTATTTGTGTTACTGAAGATAAATTAAGTTTGCTACAAATTAAGGTATCCGGAGGAGTGTATAGACCTATAAATAATATAGAAATTAATTGGAAAAAACAGGACGAACCTATGTCTTCTAAACCTATTTGGTGGGCAAGACAATCCTTTTATTCAGTTTTTGAGACAGTAGATTTTCAAAATGACTGTTTGGAATTGAGACCTGCGGAATCCACACATTCTGATTTTAAAATAGTAGTTAAAATTTATAAAAAGACAATTATAAGTTCATCTAATGTTAAGGATTGTATTTTTACAATTGTAGTCATGAATGATAATGACTCTTCTGACAAAAATACACAAAGCCTTTTTCAGACTTACTTTGAGATTATAGCTTCTGATGATGAAGGAAATTCTGTGATAAAGCCTTATCCAGAAAATACTACACATGATGAAAATGACTATGATGGATTAATGCTCAAACAGCTTTATAGCAATAAGAAGGTTTATGCGGTAGGACATGGGGTTTCAGCAGATTGGCAATCAGTCAAGAAAACCTTGAGTCCTGAAAAAGTTTTTGCCAGTTTCCTACCTGTCTATGAATTGCCTCTAATCTCTCCTGATATAAAAAAATCTGAGAATGAAAAGTTAGCTCCGTCAATGAGGCTTCTTTCTAGTTCTGATAATGAAAAATGGAATGAAGGCCTTCAACAAATTCTAGAGATTTTGGAAGAATATGAGGCGTGGATAAGTCTTAAACAGGATGAAATTGAAGATTCTAAGATCACTAAGAGAATACTTGATGACTGTAATATTGCGCTAGAGAGGATGAAAGATGGATTAAATCTCTTATATGAAAACGAGAATATTCAGAAAGCATTCAAATGGATGAATGAAGCCATGCTTAATCAACAAACTAGAATTAACGATTTGCGTCATCCAACTTTTCCAGATGATAAAGATGCAAATAATCAAGATTGGGGCCAATACCCTGGGACAGACCAAAATAAAGGTTATTGGAGAGCGTTTCAAATTGCTTTTATAGTGATGAATTTAAGATCAATAGTGGAGCCTGATCGCCAAGATCTCAGAGAAAATGTTGAGTTAATTTGGTTTCCAACTGGTGGTGGAAAAACTGAAGCATACTTTGGATTAGCTGCATTCTCCATTTTATGGAGACGCCTATCAGATCCAGCAGATACAGGAACCGATGTTATTATGAGGTATACCTTGAGGTTGCTAACAACTCAACAGTACCAGAGAGCGTCGTCATTAATTTGCGCTTTAGATTTGTTGAGGAAAAATCACGAATCAGAATTGGGCACTGAAAGAATAACTTTAGGATTATGGATTGGGGGTGGCTCAAGCCCAAATACAATCGACGACATAAAAAATGCATGGAGTAAATTACGCTCAACAAAAGATCCTCAAAATAAATTTGTTATAAATCAGTGTCCATGGTGTGGTGCTGAGATGGGCATCTCAAGATTGAAGAAAACTCCAAAAGGACTTACCCATTTAGGGGTAGATGTAGCTTTAGATGAGGTGTCTTTCTTTTGTCCCGATACAAGATGTGCCTTTAGCCTGAGAAATGGAAAGCTACCTCTTTATGTGGATGATCGATCAATTAAAGCTAAACAACCTTCTATGATTATTGGGACGATTGATAAGCTTGCGCTCTTGGCCTTTGAAACAGGCTCTGATAGTCATCTTGTATTCGGTAAAGACATTGAAGGTAATCAAGTAATGAAACCCCCAAGTTTAATAATACAAGATGAACTGCACTTAATTTCTGGACCGTTGGGCTCGATTGCCGGCATCTGGGAAAGCATTATAGAAGACTTTTGTAGCGACTATTCGGATCCAAATTTAGTTATAAAGCCTAAAATTATTTGTTCTACAGCTACGATCAGAAAATATGAGGAGCAAATTCTTTCGCTATATGGTAGAGGGGAAAGCGCCTTATTTCCTCCACCTGGAATTGACTCTTCAGATTCTTTTTTTGGTAAGGAAGTTTCTGAGAACGATTCTGGTAAACTGTTTGTAGGGGTTTTGACACCTTCTATAGGATCTAATTTGGTCGCTCAAACCAGAGTTTTTACATCATTGCTTCAGTCTCCAACAAACTTGCTAGTTGATGAACAAGACCCTTGGTACACTCTAATGATATTTTTCAACAGCTTAAGAGAATTGGGAGGTGCAGAAACACTTTTTCAAACTGACGTACCAGATTATCTAGGTGTATATAAAGATAGACATCCAAATAAGAAACCTCGATATGCAAACTATAGATTGAGGCTTACAGGAGAGTTATCCAATGATGAGCTACCTAGAACTCTTGAGCAGCTTGAAAATTCCACTTCAGATGGAAATCCAGTTGATGTTTGTATGGCCACCAATATTTTGGAAGTAGGAGTCGATATTCAAAGACTGTCTTTGATGTCGGTTGTAGGCCAGCCAAAAACAACTTCAACTTATATTCAAGCCACCGGTAGAGTAGGAAGGGGTCAAGATAGACCAGGCATGATTGTTACTATTTTTAGTCCCTTTAAACCAAGAGATAGATCACATTACGAGAAATTTAGAACATATCATGAAACTTTATATTCGCAAGTAGAACCCACGAGCGTTACCCCTTTTTCTTCACCTGCGCTTGAAAAAGCTCTCCATGCAGCACTCATTGCCTACGTAAAAATAAATGGAAATAAATCGATAAAGGATTCTCCCGATCCATTTCCAGAAACTCTAGTAAAAGATTTTTACCAGTTAATGGAAAAAAGAGCCGAATTCATTTTTGCAAATCAAGAATATAAAGATCCGGATTTAGTATCTAACTTTAAAAAAATCTTGGATAGGCGTGTACGACAATGGAAAAGATGGCAAAAGCAAGACTGGGAATACAAAAGAAACAAAAAACAATATCCATTGATAGTAAGAGCAGGAACTGACGAGACTGCATCCGGGGATACAAATGTTTGGTCAACCATGATGAACATGAGAAATGTTGATCCAGAATGTAAATTGAAAATAACCGCAGACTATATAAGTGAAGAAGATAACTGAAAATGGCATGGAATAACAATCCTATAAGAAGAGGGCAGCTGGTAATGCCTTTCGGTCCGGGCAATCTGTTTGTTTCGAAAAATGGTACTTCTTTAATCATAGGAGGCATTGATCATTGGTTTGATAATAAAGTTAGCGTTGATGAATTTATAGTAAGAGATTGGCGCCTTGAAGCTGAACTGGGACTTGATGAGCTTAGAGTACCCCCAGACTACAGGTCACCTTACTTTGGACAGACAAATGTTAATACGGAATTAAGTCTCCCTGCATTAAGATTTCCACAATATCATGTTTGCTCAAATTGCAAACTTTTACAAAAAAAACCTCTTGAGCAAGCTCAATATGCAAAATGTGCTGAGTGCGGACCTGCAAACAAGCCCCACAGACTAAATCAAGTCAGGTTTATAACTATCTGCGAAAAAGGCCATATACAAGATTTTCCCTGGAGAGAATGGGTTCACAAATCTGCAAAACCTAGTTGTGATGGAGGTCTCTATTATAGAGCTGGAAGTGGATCTAGCCTCGATAATATATCTATTTTTTGTGATAAATGTAAGGCAAGTGAGAAGCTAACTTCCTCGATTTTCAATGCTGTCGATAGAGACGGTGTCGTGGTTAGCTCATCTTTACAATCATTGATCCCAAACCTTAAATGCAAAGGAATGTCACCGTGGCTTGGGGATAGTGAAGGCTCAGATTGCGATTCACCACCTATCGGCGCTTTAAGAGGAGCAGGAAATGTTTATTTTCCAATCACGAGTTCTTCATTGAGTCTTCCTAAGTCTAAGGATGTTCTTTTGCAATCTATTATCGATGAAATAGAAAATGATCCTAATCATAGGAATCATTTGGTAGCCCCCAAAGGTTTTTGGGAGGACAAAGAAGATCCTAAGACGAAAGAAATTTTAGATAAATTATTAGACTCAAGTGCAACAATAATTTCACAAAGATTGGGGTGTGCCGGACCAGAAAATTTTGAAGAAATAAAGAAGGCAATGATCTTGATCTTAAATGAAGAAATGCCTCAGCAATTTGCTCTACCAGAGAATAGAGGATTGAGAGAAATAGCATTTAGAAGACAAGAATATAAGATCCTACAAGAAGAAAGCTCTCACGAAAACTTAATCATTGAAAAGGTAGATATTGAAGAGTTTGATGCAAATAATGAAAGTAATGGTTTAATGGACGGCATCGACTCTATTTCTCTTGTTAAGAAATTAATTGAAACGACTGTTCTTCAAGGCTTTTCAAGACTTAATCCTAGAAGAGAAGATGCTTTTAAAGCAGATTTGATGCTTGAAAAAAATAAGCATAGGTTTAAATGGTTGCCTGCCAGACAATCAACCGGTGAGGGTATTTTTATCCGTTTCAATGAAACTATTTTACAAGATTGGGAAAAAAGAGAGGTAGTTTTAGAGAGAGTCAGAAATTTACAAAAGAATATTTCGCAGAGTAAATTGTATAGTAAGAAAGAAGGTCTTGCTTCCGCTAGACATATATTAATTCATACTTTTGCGCATTGTTTGATAAATGAGCTTACATATTCATCTGGCTATAGCAGTTCTGCTTTACGAGAGAGATTATATATATCTAATGATCCTGAATTTCCAATGTCAGGTGTTTTGATTTATACCTCATCTGGTGATTCTGAGGGCTCCATGGGAGGACTAGTACAGCAAGGAAGACCAAATACATTTGAGAAACTTTTAAACCGAGCATTAACTAAGACCTCTTGGTGTTCTCACGATCCTGTATGTGCTATCGGCAAGGATACCGGACCTGATTCATGCAATAACTCTGCCTGCTATTCGTGTGCATTAGTTCCTGAACCTTCTTGCGAACATTCAAATGCCGGTTTAGACAGAGCGCTTCTTGGTGCAAGAGCCACGGGTTATGATGGATTGGCTTACTTTATTCCATTAGAAGAGCGTTAAAATAAATGTTTATCAAGAACAAATTTGCTCTTGTAGATATTTTCGCAGGGGCGGGAGGTCTAAGTGAGGGCTTTCTTCAGAGGAAAAATCTATGTTCAGCACATCTTTCAATTGAAAAAGATCCGATAGCATGTAGAACACTCAAAATTAGAAAAATTTATCATTTAATACAATCCAATGAAATAGAAGACTTAGATTACATTGATCTTTTGAAAAACCAATCCAATTTTGATCAATTTGTTGCTAATAATAAAAGTTTAACAAATATTTTAGACAATTCAGTTTGGAATTTTGAGCTAGGAAGTGAAGATTCAACTAAAACGGCAGACACTATAAGGAAGAAATTGTCTAATCAAGGCTGGGACTCAAAAAAAGGCGACCAAATTATTCTTATAGGGGGACCGCCTTGTCAAGCTTATTCTATAGCGGGCAGGTCCAGAAGAAGTAAAATGATTCAAACTGGAAAATATAAGCCCGAAAATGATGAGAGAAATTTTCTTTACGAAAAATATCTCGATTTAATTGAAAAGTTAAATCCACTTATGTTCTTAATGGAAAATGTTCCAGGGATTTTAAGTGCAAAAGTAAATGAAGAACTCGTCTTTAGTAAGATCCTTAAAGATCTGAGTTATCCAAGTTTAAAAAATGAAGAAAAAAATTCATATGAACTATTTCCTTTAAAGAAAAAAGAAGACCTTTTTACTAAGAATAGTGACTTTAGTATCAATAGTGAAAATTATGGTATTCCTCAATCCAGAAAAAGAGTAATTATTTTTGGCATCAGAAAGGATCTTGAAGTGAAAGAAATTCCTTATCTTGAAGAGCAAGAAAAGATTATGATTAAAAATGTATTGATTGATCTTCCAATACTAAGAAGTGGAATTTCTAAAATAGACAATAAGCCAGTTAAGGATAGTGAGACAGAATGGAAAAAGGCTTTACGAAATTGGTCTCTTGAAGAAAAGGAAGTCTTAACTTTAGATCAAGCTGATTTCCTTTTGAAAATTATTAATGAGATTGATAAACAACCTTTTTTAGCAGGTAGAGGGGGTGATTTATTAAAAAAGCATAAGAAAGTAGTTAATAAGAAACTAGCTCCTGATTTATTAGATTGGATCATGGACGATTCTTTAAAATATCACCTTAATTTTACTACTAGAGCACATATGGCTGGTGATTTGAAGCGTTACTTATTTAATTCAATCTTTACGACTTTAAATAATAAATCTCCTTTGCTAACGGATTATCCAGATAGTTTATTACCTAATCATAAAAGTAGAACAAAAGGGTATCAAGATAGATTTAGAACTCTTTTACTCGGTAAGCCCTCTAAAACAATAACAAGCCATATTTCAAAAGATGGCCATGCATTTATTCATCCCGACCCCTTGCAGTGCAGAAGTTTAACTGTGAGAGAAGCAGCAAGGATTCAAACATTTCCAGATAATTATTTTTTTTCTGGAAACAGAACACAGCAATATGCCCAGGTTGGAAATGCAGTGCCCCCATACCTTGCTTATTTAATTTCTGGAATAGTTGAACAAATTTCTAATACATATGAAGCAAATAAATGAGTTTGACCAGATATATGAAAACATTATTTCTCTGTTAGAAGATGAGAATCAAAGTTTTATTTTTCTAACCGGTGCAGCCGGAACAGGTAAGTCAACGATGCTGGAGCATGTTAGAAATCAGCTTGATCTTAAAAAAATGATTGTTGCTCCTACTGGTGTTGCTGCTTTAAATATAGGCGGAAATACAATTAATTCAGCTTTTAGGATAGGTTTTGACACTATTCCGGAAATAACAAAATCCAAGGATCCCAGGTTTGGAAAACTACTTAAGAACTTAGAGCTTCTGATCATTGATGAAATATCTATGGTTCGAGCTCCAATGCTAGATGCTATTTCACAATCACTTCAGATTCATAGAAATAGCACCGAGCCTTTTGGGGGCGTGAATGTATTGGCTTGTGGTGATCTTTTTCAATTGCCGCCCGTGGTACAAGGTCATGAAGAAAATACAATTTATTCTAAATATGATTCGGTTTATTTCTTTGATTCTTTGAGTTTTAAAGAAATCGAAAATCCAATATTCTTTGAATTAACCAAGTCCTTTAGACAGGAAGAAGATGATATCTTCT
>MDTB01151379.1_pt1 | contig 12476 bp, 12 predicted proteins | sample 811161 | NCBI WGS metagenome assembly MDTB01 (sample SAMN05326650, study PRJNA326480) | marine metagenome | isolation source: seawater | place: Mediterranean Sea | collected 2009 | reverse complement strand
GTGACGTTGGGGCTATCTATACTGAAGCTCCACTATGAAATAGTTGACCTTTGTCGTGTGCGTCTCCTCGTTAACCAAATCCGCGGACCATTCGCCTGGTAGGAAGCCCCTGACCGTGGAGGCTCCTATCACCAGCCACACACAGTAGTCGTCCGAACCGCAGTCTCCCGCATTACGATTATCATTAGATAGCCCGGTAGAGTTGGCGATCTCATCCTCGGTACTGTTGAACAAGTAAATATCTAGCTTATTATCGGTGGTGGTGACTGGTCCCCCTCCTAGTCCCCCTCCTGCTTGATCGTCATCTTGCTGGGGGTAGTCTACCTTCGTTCTGAGATATCTGATTCTGTCCTTGGTATCTTCTTCGTAGGTAACCGGGAAGTCCCAAGTCATAACAATCGGGTCCTGAATCCTCCTGTCCATCTCAAAGTCACTCCACTTACCTTGGTAGTTGATGTAAACTGTAGAGTCATCATAGTGAGTGAGTCCGTTGTTGTCCGTGACCGTCAGTCTGATGTCCCAAGCTCCAGCTGACATGCCTTCCAGTTGAACTACCTCCCCGGTAGCGTCAACATCGTTGTCTCTGATACCGTCCTCATCCGAGTCAGTGTTCCTATCCAAGTCCCACTCATAGCTCACTATGTATTCATCTGCGTAGCAATTGGAATCATCGGGGTCACAGCCAGCCCATGATTCCGATCCGGAGAGGGATACTGTAGTCGAAACAGAAATCTGCCTGTCATCGATTTCTTTGTCCTCGCATACCCAAATCATGACGAAATCGCCGTTAGGAGGGGAGTCTCCCTCACAATTATCGTCTTTGTTGGAGGATATTTCAGCATGGGGCTCTCTTGCAGTTGAGTCGATGACGGTTATCAGCATGCTAGTGGTGACCTCATGGGTGCCGTCGCTGACAGCTAACTTTGCGGAGTACTCTCCGGGCTGGGCATATGAGTGGCTGGTAGTCAGCCCAGTTCCAGTATTGCCATCCCCAAATGTCCAAGAGAATGTCATTGCGTCTGCATCAGGGTCCGAGGAGCCCACGGCGCTAAATGTGATGCTGTCACCAGCCCTTACTGAGCCGGTTGGATCGACAGACATGTTCGCACTGGGGGGACTGTTACTCCCTAGGATATCCATACAGCCGGCCAGTGCAGTGAAAATCATTAGCATCGCCATCATCAGGCCCGCAGACTTTCCCCCTCTCATGGAGCAGGGCTGGAGGGTGGTATGAAATCAACCCTACGATTGGATGTTAGAAGTCAAAAAGGCTCTTTTGCCCCCTAGGCCTAGCTCCATCCAAGAGTTCCTTCTCCCCCTGTCCGAACGCTTCTGTGACGCGCCCCAAAGATTTGGCTAGACGCTTTGCATAGTATTTTGCGTCATATTCAGGTGCTTTCCCTCCTATCTCATCAACGAGCCATGCTTTAACACCCAGTTTCTTATCCCCGCTTTCTGGCTCTGTGATCACATACCCAACCTTCATGCCTGGTGTGAATTGGAGGCCTGCTGCGATTCTCTGTTTGGCGGCCCTGACATATGGGAGGCCCTCGGGGTTCGCATAGACGCTGTCGAAATCCCACTCATTCTTCTTGGAATTCCACTTACCCTTGCATGATCTGCTGATCACTAGCCTGGATGGATCGACTTTTCCAGATCTCACTTCATCGATTGCCATTTTGGTCATGTCTACTGCGGCTTCTGTATTTCCATCGAGAAGCATCTCGAACATCTCAGTCATGGTTTCGGATAAAAGATCGAAAGAGTCTGTCCTCCTGACCTCGTAGCCTCTTATCAGCATCTCCTCTCTGGGCCATACTACCCTTCCGACATACCTCTTCTTTGCACCGTGGCTGAAGAATGCGGAAAGTGCTGTCTCAAATTCCAGCTCAGCGCCCTCTTTTGTGAACCTATTTGCTAGCTGTTCTCCGAACATCAGGGTCTCGTCTCTGGCCTTTTTCCACTCTATTGATACCAGGGGATCTTCGGATGTATTGGTAGGAGCTCCAGCGTCTACTGGCGACTTCACGAAAATTGAGTCCGTATCTGAGTAAATCACGTCGTTACCCCCTTCTTGTACTTGTGAGATTATCGCTTTGATATTGTGTCTGGCCCATTCGGTAATACTGGCCCCTAAGTCAGGGTGTGTGAATCTGTAGAAACTAGATGCGAATACCCCATAGAACGAGTTCATCAGTATCTTGACTGCATACTGTAGTTGGTCAAGTAAGAATACCTCGACAGAATCATTGCCCTCTTGGGCATGCTCCATCCCCTTTTTGTATAGATCTCTTTTTTCCATCAGGTCTTCCAAAAGCCTTGGGACTAGTCCGTTCATTTCTTGCTTTGACTTGTATCTGGTTTTAGTTTCCGGAGAAACCCTGTCCGATTCGTCCTCCTCCCCTTCTCTAACAAGAGTAGTGGAGCAAATATTGTTACTGATCATTATTGACGGGTACATCGACTTGAAATCCAACACAACTACCCATGGCTCCATTCCTGGTTCAACCTCGTGCACGTATCCGCCTGCAATCTGGTCCCTCTTCCTTGGTCCCGCATTCGTCATTGGGATAGCTATTGCCTCCTTGTCTGCCAGCCTCATTACTAAGGAGTCTATCCATTGACTAGTTGTTCCGTTAGTTGCAGTCTCGACGGTGGTTAGTGAAACCGAGGCCAATGCTTCCTTTCTAGCTATGACTTTTAGATGGCTAAGTATGTCCAATGGGAGGTGGGTATCCTTGATGCAATACTCCATGACCACGTCTGGCCTAGCATCCCACTCTTCGTCCATCTTGCTGGCATCCACATCGAGCTTCCTCATCCCCTCATCTTCAGGCCATAGTAGCTGTGATACGTACCTTAGTGACTCTCTTTGGGGACGGAGTGTCTGTCTGGCCTGCCACCATGCATCCATGGGAATCCTCCCAACTATCCTCCAAACCCTATTTTGCTGTCTCTGAGGAAAGACTCTCTTGCTCTCGCTGTCAGACGCTGGCACTCTTCCCCATCCGAAAAGTGGGAGCCTGTCTATCTTGGGGCGGGGACATACGACCTCAGATCTCTCCTGCATTCTGGGAAGATCGAAGTTATCGATATTGTATCCGGTGATGAAGTCGGGATCCTCATCCCGGACCAGTCTGGTGAGGCCTTCCATAATCTCCCTCTCCGAGCCAACGAATTCATGCTCAGACCTAGATCCGTTTCTATCGACTACAGCCGCGGCACAGAGTATCCTATTTGTGGATATGCTAGTCTCCAAGTCGAATGAAAAAGATACGAATGGAGCGGGGAACGTATCGCTCTTTTCCAAATCCTCGAGATTACATGAGATTACCATGTCTACCGGGTACAAGCCTGCACCACCGGCGTCGATTATTGCCCTCTCGGATTCTACTTCGGAAGTGGTATCATCATTCTTTGAAACCTCGGGCGCTCTAACTCCTGCCCACAGAACTCTGCCCCCTGCCGAGATGTGTGGGCCAATATCCAGGTCTAACATCAATCGGTTGACGAAGAGTATGTCCGCGCTTGTAATCTCCCAGTTATCCAGTTTCTTGCGGAGATTCCTGACGGAATAGGGTTGGTTGGCATAGACCCTCCAATGCCTCTTCATTCCGTATCTTGTCCATTTCATGACCGGGTCCGAGACTTCGACGACCTCGCTCATTTTAGACACTGAGTCTAAGTCAACTTCTTGTTTCGGACTAGGGGCTCCAGGTATAGCGATGTCAAAGTAAGGTCGGAGCCCATGAACCAGGAGTACAACCGAGTGCCCGTCCTCAGCCCTGCACCACAACTCCACCACTGTTTTTGGAATAGTGGAGTCGACAGACTGGTACGAGCCAGAGACGATACACATCCTGCCATGCCACTCCATCAACTCCCCTCAATGTGAGCAAGTGGCACACCATCTTCAAACTATGTCTCAAAAGAGGGGCACAAGAGCACTGGGAGGGAATCCTTGCGTAATTGTTGAAAGCCGGCATGCTTCCGTGTGCATAGGGGACTGCCAATGCCAGTTGATACGGAACCGGAAATCGACTGGGATTCTCTGACCTTTAGCTTCACTCAGACAGATAGGATGTACGTGGCGAAATGCAAGATTGGGGGCGATTGGGAGAAAGGGATAATGAAGGACTACGAGGATTTGGTGATCTCCCCAGCGGCTGGAGTTCTGAACTATGGACAGGGTCTCTTTGAGGGGCTTAAGGCGCAACGGGCCTCTGATGGTAGTATAGTTCTCTTTAGGCCTCAGCAGAACGCAAGGCGCGCTCAGGAAGGGGCAAAGAGGCTTGGAATGCCCCCTGTGCCCGAAGAAATGTTCCTAGACGCAGTCATTAGCGCCGTTAGAGAAAACTCCAGGTGGGTTCCCCCGATGGGAAAGGGGGCCTTGTACATCAGACCGCTTTTGATGGGGAGTGGCCCTATTCTTGGCGTCGCCCCTGCACCCGAGTATACCTTCCTAGTTTTCACCTCACCCGTGGGACCCTACTTCAAAGGAGGGATAACCCCGACTTCACTGAGGGTATCCGATGAATTCCATAGGGCCGCTCCCGGTGGGTCCGGAGGAGTCAAGGCGATTGGAAATTACGCCCCAGGGATGATTCCTTCCAAGATGGCGAAGAAGGAGGGTTATTCTGAGATTATCTACCTAGACGCAGTTAATCACAGATACATAGAGGAAGTTGGTGCGGCGAACTTTTTCTGTGTGAAGGATGATGTGGTTTCGACCCCAGAGTTGACTGGAACGATTCTGCCAGGAGTAACAAGGTCTTCGATTATTGAGCTAGCTTCCTCGAGGGGTTACGAGGTAAGGGAGGAGAAAGTTGATGTTGAATACGCAATGGAGGCGGATGAGTGCTTTTGTGTAGGCACGGCTGCAGTGGTTTCCTCGATTGGAAAGATCGAGTACGGAAATAAGGTATCAGAGTACAATGGGGGCGAGGTAGGCCCAGTGACTAGGCAGTTGTACGAGGAGTTGACAGCTATCCAGCAGAGGCGCGCACCCGATGAATTTGGCTGGATTGTAGTTGTAGAGTGAGAGGTTTCACTGGGGCAACATAATTGTGTAACCTCCCAGCCGGGCCGATTATGAAGACGGGGTCAATGCTTGTCATCGTAATGATGCTATCATTTTCGGGACTCGGTTGTATACATACCAACAGTGGCGTAGGCGGTGCTGAAGAGAGCTTGAATACCGATACAGGCATCTTCGTTACTGGTCCTGATGGCGAGCCTCTGGATATTCCCTCGCTCCCACTAGAGTTCATTTTCAGCGATGTAGGAGAGGAGGGTGCCGAGCCGAGCATTGGGATTACATCCAGCGGTTGCATTTTCTTCATAGCATTTGAGAAGGTGATGCGATCATGCGATTTCGGACAGTCGTGGGAGGAGGTGACCGGCCCTGAGTGTTCCTTCACTACAAGTGATCCATACGGTTGGGTTGATCCTGTAACTGATCGTATTTTCAATGTCCAGATGCAGGGGCTCGAAACATCTTGGATATGCTGGAGTGACGACGATGGAGAGAGCTGGCTTGGCAATCCACATGATTCTGGGACTACACCACTGAACGATCACATCAAACTAGCAACCGGACCTTGGACCGGAAGTGGATACGGAATAGGGGGATCATTCTCCCAATCATTTTATGATCAAGCTGTCTACTATTGCTACAACAAAGGGGTTGGTATTTTCTGCTTCACAAGCTTCGATGGAGGGGCAACATTCGAAGCAGGTGGACAGATTTTTGGATTGGCCACCTCCAATGGCGGACTACATGGCGCGATTACGAGTGCACCTGATGGAACGGTATACGTCACTCCCAGAGTTGAGACTCCAACGGTAATCGTCTCAAAGGATAATGGCTTCAGTTGGGACGAGCATTCAATGGGAGAGGACGTGGGTACTCCATACCCTAGGAAGAACTCGGAGGTTGCCACCGATACACAGTCCAATGCATACCACATCTGGACCGGTGGTGATGAGGGGGTTTACATGTCAAGGAGTATTGACTCCGGAGAAACATGGGAGCAGACCAGTATCCGAATAAGTCCCAAAGAAGTGATATCCACTACATTCCCCCAAGTAGACGCAGGAGATCCCGGTAAGATTGCCATCACCTATCTAGGAAGTGAGAATTCGAGCGAGCTCGGGAAGCCAGATATCGATGGGGAGAATTGGACTGGAAATGCGCATTACGCTACCACTAACGTTAGTTATTACCTTTACATTACCTTCAGCCTGAATGCACTGGACTCATCCCCTGTTTTCCACACATTCAGGGTCTCTCCCGACCCAGTTCAAATTGGGAGTATCTGCCTCAACAGTGGAGATTGCCGTGACATTGGAGGTTCGAATAGGAATCTATTGGACTTCAATGACCTGCACATAGATAGGGAAGGTAGAGTTTTCGTGGCATTCGCGGACGGGTGTATAGACTCTTGTGCTTCTGATCTCAACTCAACCGCCGAGGACTCTCGGAGCAGGCTAGGATCTGTGTACTACCTAGGGAGTGGCCCCAGTTTGTATGACTCAGTGGGGATGCTGGAGATTCCTTTCTAATCATGGATGGAAAAAGAAGGCGGCGCCCAGGTAATCTTGTATGACATGTTCTTCACATTATCGAGTAGCTCATATGAGGTGAATGTTGCACCTTAGCAGGAGCTTTCATTGCTTCTCGCTGTAGTCGCAGTGCATGCAGGGCGTGCGAAGACTGGCTATGACTGGAACTCCTGGAACCGGCAAGAGTAGTGTATGCCAACTGTTCGGTAGCTGTAAATTTGAGGTAGTCACGGTTGAGGAGCTTGCTGTAGAACACGAATGTATTGAAGAAGTTGATATCAGTGATGGAGCCCGTCCTATCGACATCGATATGCTCTCAGATATACTCGAAAAATTATGGATTGAGCCCCCTCAAAAATTGACTTTTATTGATGGCCATCTCTCACACTTGTTACCAGTGGACGGTGTTATTGTACTCCGTTGTAAACCCGATATACTTCGTAGACGTATGAATGAACGTGGATATGATAGGACTAAGTCTGATTCCAATTTGGAATGGGAATTAATTGGAGGCTCATGGAATGAATATCACTCTGCGGTTCCATGGACTGAGTTTGATACCTCGGAAAACTCCACTGAGTCAATTGTTAAATTGATACTGGCGTGGATATCAGATGGCTTCAAGCCTAAGACCCCCGACACGGGAATAGATTGGATAGAAGAGGAGGTATCCTAATGTTCGAAAAAATGAGGGAAAGATGGACCAAGGCGATACAACCACTTGTGGTGAGAATGGGCGGTTTAGACCCTAACGTGTTAACATGGACGAGTTTGGGGCTAGCTATCTCCTCATTCTATCTGCTTTCACAGGCTAAAAATGACTCAACTGGAGCCACTTGGATTATCGGAGGAGTTTTCATTATCCTAGTCGCGGGCATCCTAGACGCCCTAGATGGAGCTTTAGCGAGACGTCAAGGAACAGATGGAGCATATGGTGACTTCCTAGATCATACAATTGACAGAGTGGTGGATGTCGGATTACTGGTTGCCATAGGTATGAATTCCAATTTTGTTGATGATTACAGCACTGGTCTACTAGCAGGACTGCTGACACTATTCGGATCATACATGGGCACTCAGGCACAGTCAGTAGGACTCGGTAGGATCTACGGAGGATTCTCGAGGGCCGATAGGATGGTTCTTACAATTCTGGCCTTAATTATGGCATCTTGGCAGGCCTATACAGGATCGGCTGGAATATCTGTAGATTCATTGCCCTGGATAATGGAAGTACTCAATCTAGGAAATAGTGAGCTAAACGGTATGACATTCGCTCTGGCCATATCTGCATGGGGCGGCGTTTACACATTCTTGGTTAGGTTCATCAAGACTCGTGCTCAGTTGCTCTGACGGCAAATGCAGACGCCTGAGCAAATGGTGACATACTGTGTATCATTTGGGGTAATGGTTATCCTCTGTAATACATGCCTAGGCCTCGTGAAGCATCTCATCAACAGAGTTTTGGAGCTTGATGAAGAGTCTGAGTTGCCCACTGGACGAATAGATACAGAGAGTGACCCAGAGCTACAGAGCCTACTAATGTCTTTACAGCCAAAGATCAGAGTATTCGGTTGTGGTGGGTGTGGTTCCAACACTGTGGCGAGACTAGAGCACGAGGATCTGTTTGATGATGACTACGTCAGAGGAATAGCCGTGAACACTGATGCACAGCACTTGTTACGAGTTGCCGTTCAAAATAAGATTCTGATCGGGAGATCAGCGCGAGGCAGGGGCGCTGGAGGAGATCCCGAAAAAGGAGAGCAGGCCGCCTACGAGTCCGAGAGAGCGTTGAAGGCAGAGATCGAAGCATGTGATCTGGCATTCATCACAGCCGGGCTCGGAGGTGGCACTGGGACTGGCAGTGCTCACGTCGTAGCTAGGCTGGCCCGAGCCGCTGGAGCATTGACTATTGCAGTGGTTAGCTATCCATTCCTTTCCGAGGGAGCATTAAGGAGGCAGAATGCCGAGTGGGGGCTTGAGAGGCTCCGAGAGGTTTGTGACACCGTTGTAGTTCTTCCAAATGAGAGATTACTAGAGGTTGACGGCGTCAGGGAGTTACCACTAGATGCAGCCTTCAGAGTAGCGGATGAGCTACTCATGCGAAGTATAAAGGGGGTGTCTGAGATGATTGCAAAGGAAGGAGTTGTCAATCTCGACTTCCAAGACCTCCGATCTGTTATGGAGAATGGAGGAGGAGTCGCGATGATTGGCCTTGGGGAGGCCCGAGGAGAAGGAATGGCGGCGGCAGCTACCGAGGAGGCCTTGCAATCTCCACTGCTAGATATTGACGTATCAGATGCAAGAGGTGCTTTGGTTAATGTTGTCGGAGGACCGAGTCTCTCACTGGGGGATGCCGAATCCTGTGCCAAGATAATCAGGGACAAAATCAATCCATATGCGAGGATAATTTGGGGAGCGACAACAGATCCGAACATGGGGGATGGGATTAGAGTACTGCTAGTTCTGACAGGAGTCAAGAGCGAGCAGATCCATGGTGCCGCATTGCATACTCAGATGAGGAATCTGAGGAGCAGGACCGTGGAGTTCATCGGATAGTCCCTCTGGGCGCTTGGATGAGCTTATCCGCTGTGCTTAAATGAGGCTCGTCGGTCGGCAGACCGCTTTGAGGTTGAACTATGGGTGTTGAGAGTTCCAATGTTGGTGTGGTAGAAGACACTTTACAAGGATGGCAGGATGGCATAGAGGGCAGGATTAAAAGCCTTCAAACTGGATCTTACGCTAGAATTTTGAAGATGGCCAGAAAGCCTTCGAAGCAAGAGTTTAGGCAGACAGTGATAGTCTGTGGAATCGGAATGCTTGTACTCGGACTAATAGGATTCGTAATGCTTTGGGGTATGGACACTTTGTTGCCCGACTTCTTCAGCTGGTTAACTAACTAAGGAGGGATGAGATTTGTCAGATGCTTTTGTTGCCTATATCCGCCACGCAGAGAAAGTTCTACTGATGCAACGGGCTGACGAAGTATCAGACTTCGCTGGAGCATGGGATGGTGTGTACGGCGTAGGGGATTCTAACGACCTAGACTTAGTAGCCGCAAGAATCGAGGAGACTACCGGAATTGGTGCCGAGAGTCTGACATTCGTTAGGGCCGGTGACGCCAGGGGACTAGAATTCGGAAATCGTCTAAATGATGTCACTCCTCTTCTATTCCTCTGCGATACAGAAGAGGTTAATTCCAAAGGGCTTTACAAGAATCACAGCTGGGTTGATCCAGGTTACATCAATTGGGTAGAGCCGGATGACTCATCCGAAAGTAGGTCAACGAGATATATGGTTCCCCAACTTGGTAACATGTACGGTGACGTCGCATCATTCCTCTACATCCTCAAGACCAGCATGGGACAAGAACAGAATGTAGCGAGAGAAATAAGAGCTAGACTTTCTGGAACCGGTTCCCTACAAGACATACAGGACAAGATCTTCGGAGTGTTAAGCCCTAGCTATCTGAAGGGATTCATTTTTGTTGAAGCTACAGCTATCCATCATGTTGAGAAGCTGATAGGAAGAGTTGGAGTCTCGGCTACCCCAATGAAGAACTGTCGAAAGGTCCTAGATGGAGAGTCTCCGCTTATAGACATACTACCGTATCTTGAGCCCAAGGCGGCAACCTCAGGAATAGAAGAGGGCAACATAGTTGAAATCCGTGGCGGTGCATTCAAGGGCGCTGCAGCCCGTGTGATCGGAGTAAGTGAGTCAAAGGAAGAAGTCACTGTGGAATTATTCGAAGCAGCCGTACCTGTAGCGCTTAATATCAGGGCCGATCAGGTAAGAGTGACACAGAGAATGGAGTGAGGCTTGGAGGAATCATCGATTTGCATCACTCTCAAATAGGGAAAGCAGGTCGGCGAGGCACTCAGTAGGGGGATTTGGTATGTCAGCACGCAATGAGACTCCCCACAAGATCATCCAATCGCTTGGTAAGAAAAAGTGCAATGGGTCATGGGAAGAGGCTACTGAGAACCTAACCATGGAACAGGTCAAGAAGCTGGCCGAAGATCAGAAGGACAGGTTGACCGGGGCAACTCTTTACGCTAGGTGCAGAGAAGTTATGGGAACCTGTGTTTCGATGCGAGTTAATGTCGAAGGGATGTCTCCTAAGGACGCCCTTAGTGCTATGAGCAAGGGGGATTTTGCCGAGCATTTCGCTTGACAATCACGAGTTGCGGGAGAGGTTTTTCCTCGTTGACCGCGGAGGTGGCTTAGAATGAAAGAAAATATACAGACCGCTATCCAACAAGCCCTAGAGGGATCTCCGGAGCGAAAGTTCGTAGAGTCAGTAGAAATTTCATTCACACTCATGGATGTTGATTTGAAGAATCCAGCAAACAGAATACAAGAGGAAGTAAGACTCCCATCCGGCAGAGGTAAGCCTGTAAGGATTGCAATGTTTGCTGGTGGAGAGATGTCTGCGAAGGCAAGAGCCGCAGGATTAGATGTCATAGATCCAGTGACAATTGAGGACATAGGAGGAAACCGTCAGCAGGCTAGAAAAATGGCAAATAAGTATGACTTTTTCCTATCAGAGATACCTCATATGGGCACTGTTGGTAGGTTCCTTGGAGTTGTTCTAGGGCCAAGAGGAAAGATGCCAAGGCCTGTACCACCAAATGTAGATCCTGCGATGATAGCAAATGGACTGAAGGATACCGCAGTCGTTAGATCTAGAGATAAAATCACATTCCATGCAGCACTTGGCTCCAGAGAGCAGGGCCTTGATGACTTGACTCTTAATGCAATGGCGATTTGGAATAGAGTCATGAGCAGACTTGAGAGAGGTACGGGAAACATCAGATCTTGTTATGTCAAGACATCAATGGGCCCATCATGCAAGGTCGAGGTGATTGCTTGATTCCCAAAGTAGCTGGCTGGAAGCCTGACCGCGTTGGTGAGCTGAAAGATATAGTTGGAAAGGAAGGGATTGTCGGAGTGGTAGATATCTCCGGAGTCCCGGCAAAGAACATGCTGGACATGCGAAGCTCTCTACGTGGCATGCTGACCATGACCATGGCCAAGAAGAGCTTGATTAGGTTGGCCTGGAAAGAGGCTGGCCTGTCTGAAGAGAATCTTGAGAAGTTACTTGAAGGGGCTATACAGCCATGTGTTGTACATACTGACTCACTCAATTGCTACGAATTATTCGATGAACTAGAAAAAACGAGGCAGGGTAGAGCGGCGAAGGAAGGAGAGATAGCTCCCGAGGACATAATAGTAGAAGAGGGGCCGACTGAGTTTGGCCCTGGTCCAATAGTAGGTGAATTCAATGCCGTTGGAATCCCTGCAAAGATAGACAAGGGCGCTGTTGCCATCCAAAAAACCGTCACTGTTGTGAACAAGGGGGACCCAATAGAGGGGGAGCTCGGTTTGATGCTTTCCAAACTAGGCATCAACCCAATAGAAATTGGCCTCATACTGATGGGGGTCATAGATGATGGGCAGGTTCTTTCCTCTTCCGAGCTAGATCTTGATACTGATGGGTTCAGGAATGACATAATCAAGGCTACTTCGGGCGCGTTTAACCTGGCATGTAATATTCAGTGGTTCTCCGATGTCACAATGCCAGCACTGTTGTCTAAGGCCAGTAGCGAGGCTCTGTCCGTTGCCTTAGAGGCTGGAATAGTCAATGAGAAGACAGCTTCCGTCATAATTTCCCGTGCCAATGCGCACGCCATGGCTATAGCTAGCCAATTAGATTCCTCAGCTCTGGACGAAGAGCTTGTCGCCGCACTGGGTGCGGTGGCGGTTTCATCCAGTGCTGGTGCCGCAGCCTCAGACGCGGCAGAGGATACAGCAACTGAAGCTGTTTCCGAGGAAGAGGAGGAAGAGGAGGAAGCTGGGTTCGGTGGACTTGGTGACCTCTTCGGATGAAAAAGAAGGTGAAAAAATGGAATATG
>MDTB01062446.1_pt1 | contig 12476 bp, 10 predicted proteins | sample 811161 | NCBI WGS metagenome assembly MDTB01 (sample SAMN05326650, study PRJNA326480) | marine metagenome | isolation source: seawater | place: Mediterranean Sea | collected 2009 | reverse complement strand
TGCCACCTATGCCAACAAAATGAATTATATCTTTTTGACCTAAATTAATTTTTTTCATTTAAAATTTTTTCTATTTGTGAAGTTAAATTTTTGAAAATATCTTTGTCCGAATATTGTCTTTGATTTGATAAAACCTTATTTAATGACTGTTTATCCCTAAAAATTGATTGAATAAGATGATAGAGATCATTTTTTATATTTTTTTCTTCCAATAAATATCCATATCCTCTTTTTGAATAAAACTCAGCGTTTTTATATTGGTGATTATCTGCAGATGTTGGTAACGGTATCGCAATAAATGGTATTTTAATATTTATTAATTCTCCTAAAACAGACGCTCCTGCTCTTGTAATTACTAAATTTGATTTTAAATAATAATCGATAATTTTACTTGTGAAATTAAAAATTTCGAAATCAATCCCATTTTTTTTATAAAATTGAGCCAATTGGTCATTCTGCCTTATTTGGCATTGCTGATAAACTTTAAGAGGAATTTCTAATTTTTTTAATTTTTGAAATATTTCTGGTAATTCATCTGCAAAAGCTTTTGCGGCCTGACTTCCACCAAGAACTAAAATTTTTATTTTGTCAAATTTGTCTGCTTTATCTACAATTTTTGCATTTATTATTTCTTCTCTTATTAAATTGCCAATTTTAAATATTTTATCACTATATTTTTGTGGAATACCTTCAAGCTCCTTATAAGAGACAAATATTTTTTTTGTCACAGGTAGTAAATATTTATTAGCCTTTCCAACAATTAAATTATTTTCATAAATTATAAATTTTATTCTTAAGATTGATGCTGCAATACAAATAGGGAAAGATGAATAACCGCCCATACCAAAAACGATTGAAGGCCTGTTGAATAACAAAAATATGAAAGATTTTATGATTGAAAAAAAAATATTTAATATAGAAACAATAAACTTAATAAAATTTTGTTTTATCAAAGGAGACGAGGGTATTTCTATTAAATTTAAACCTTTATGATCTTTTAAATATTTTGCTCCTCTTTTATCGATGGTTAATTGAACGTGGAAATTCTTATTTGTTAAGTATTTAGCTAAACTATAAGCTGGAAATACATGTCCGCCAGTTCCTCCTGTTGCTATTAATACTTTTTTTTTAATCATATAAATAAGCTTTATTTTTAGTATAATTTAATACCAATCCAGCTAAAATTGCGCTTCCAATTAAAGATGAACCACCGTAACTTAAAAAAGGCAAGGTCATTCCTGTTGTGGGTAATAAATTAGTATTAACGCCTGCGTGAATAAAAGTTTGAAATATAAGCAATGAGGCTAACCCACTCAAGGAAATCTTTATAAATTGATTATCTTGATTAAAGCAATTCTTTATAATTCTAAAAGAAATATACAAAAAAATAATTAATATCATTATAGAAACAATTGAACCATATTCTTCGGATATTACCGCTATAACATAATCTGTATGTGCTTCAGGAACACTCTCTTTTAAAATTCCTTCTCCCATGCCTTGTCCTGTTAACCCTCCTAATTTTATAGCATCAAGAGCTGCGGTCGATTGAAATTTATCTCCTTGATTGGGGTCGAAAAAAGCAATTAAACGATTTGTAATATATCCAAATTTTTCAGGTAAAAAAAATAATAAGGAACTTATCGATATCAAAAAAATTGAAAAGAAAATAAATATATAGATTAGGCTAATACCAGAAATGAAAACTGTTGCTATCCAGCTAATAATTAATAAAATTGATTGTCCTAAGTCTGGTTGATCAATAAGCAGAATTATAACTGAGCTTAAAAGTAAAAAACTTAAAAAGTACTTTATTTTAGAATTTTCAAATTTTTTAGATGTTAAAATCCTAACTGTCATTAATATAAATAGTGGTTTTAATATTTCTATTGGCTGTATTCTAAAAAAATAAAGATCAATCCACCTTTTTGCCCCCTTAACCTCCACTCCTATTATTGGAACTAAAGCTAAGAAAATAAATGACAATGCAAATAATGGTCCAACAAATTTTATAAATATGTCAGTTTTTATCACTGAAATAATAATCATAATTGTTAAAGCTATGAGTGTATAAATAAAATGTTTTGTGAAAAAAAAATAATAATCTTTATTAAGTCTTTCGCCTGCAAGAGATGAGGTGGATGAGTATGAAAAAAACAAGCCTAAAAAAAACAAAACTAGAAAACTAAGTAAAATTTTTTTGTCTATACTTCTCCAATAATTTAAAAGCAAAAATTTAGATGAATTTTCTAGCATATTTTTTGCACAACCTTTTAAATTCTTCACCTCTTTTTTCAAAATTAGAATATTGATCAAAAGATGCTGCTGCAGGACTTAATAAAACATGTCTTTTAACGTTTTTTTGAAGTTTAATATCTTTCATTATTTGTCTAATTGAATTTTGTAAGTTTTTAGTAACAGAAAAAACTAATTTCCCTTTAATTTGATTTTTAAAAAAATTAATATTCTTTCCTATCAAGTAACATTTAGTAATATTTTTTCTAATTTTAGATAGTCTAATTTTATCATCTTTTTTTGGAATTCCTCCCAAAATCCAATAAATTTTTTGGAAACTAGATAGAGCTACTTGCGCTGCTATAAATGAAGTTGCCTTTGAGTCATTAATAAATGTTACATTGTTTTTCTTTAAAAAGATCTCAAATCTATGGGGTAAACCTTCAAATGATTTCATTGAATTAATAAAAGATTTTTCTTTTATTTTCAGTAATTTAGAGAAAGTATAAACAAAACTCATATTTTCATTATTAATATTTAATTTTAGGTAATCATTTTCAATTTTGTTCTTTATTTTTTTATATTCATCGTTCTTAGGAAAAACTAATTTACTTAAGAATTCTTTTTTATAAAAATGTTTTTTTAAATTTTTATTAACAATCGCAAAATTATTCTTATTTTGATATTGAAAAATTTTTAATTTTGAATTCAAATAATTTTTTTTATTGCCGTGCCAATCTAAATGATCATTTGTTAAATTAAGAAAAAAAGCATAGTCAGGGCAAATAAATTTCGAATGAGAAAGTTGAAATGAAGAAGCTTCTATAATTACATAACTATTTTTTGAACTTTTCAAATTTAAAATTGGTGTGCCAATATTTCCCCCTAACAAAACTTTAAATTTATTCTTTTTGAGAAGGTGTGATAACAATTTACATGTAGTTGATTTTCCATTTGTCCCTGTTACAACAATACTTCTAGTTTTTTTTTTTGATAGATAAAATAAATCAATATCTGTAATTATCTTTTTTTTATGTTTATTTAAATATTTGTTTTTAACCAAACTTATTCCTGGAGATAAAACTATGTAGTCTACTTTATTTAAAGTTTTAATTAAGTTTTTTGGCCTATAATTCTTTAATATTTTCTTTTGATCATCATCCCAAATTTTAAAGTCATTAATTTTATTTTTTTTAAAAAATTTTATAACTGATCTACCGGACAAACCTAGTCCATAAACAAGGAACGATAGTTCTCTGAGTTTTGGTATTTTGTGCATGCTCTATCTTAATTTAAGTGTTGCTAACCCAATTAAAGCTAAAATGATGGCTATTATCCAAAATCGGATTACAATTGTTGACTCTGCCCACCCCTTTTTTTCAAAATGATGATGTATTGGTGCCATTTTAAAAATTCTTTTTCCAGTTAGTTTAAATGAAGCAACCTGAATAATTACTGAGACTGTCTCTAAAACAAATAATCCTCCAATAATAGCTAAAACAATTTCATGTTTTACAATAATCGCAATAGCTGCGAGCGAGCCTCCTAAAGAAAGTGAGCCTGTGTCTCCCATAAAAATCTTTGCAGGTGGGGCATTGAACCATAAAAAACCTAAACACGCTCCTACAACTGATCCGCAAAAAATAGATAGCTCTCCAACATCTTCAATATACTGGATCTGCAAATACTCTGAAAAAATTGTATTGCCTACAACATAAGCAATAAAGGTAAATGAGAGGGCTACTAACATCACAGGCACTGTTGCCAAACCATCTAGACCATCAGTTAAATTTACTGCATTAGATGCACCAATTATAACGAATAAACCAAAAGGAATAAAAAATATTCCCATATGCCATATTAAATTTTTAAAAAAAGGAAAATAAAGATTATATAAATATTTGTGATCAGAAAAGTTAATTAAAATTAATAATGTCGATACACCTATAACAACTTGGCCAAGAAATTTATATCTAGACTTAAGGCCGCTTGAATTCTTAAATTTGATCTTAAGTATATCGTCCAATAATCCTAAAGCACCTAAAGATAATGATACAAAAATTAGAGTCCAAACGTAAATATTATTTAAATCAGCCCATAGAATTGTGCCGGAGATTATGCCAATAATAATAATTACACCTCCCATAGTAGGTGTACCAGATTTTTTTATTATATGATCAATTGGTCCATCTTGTCTTATAGGCCCAGTTATCATGTTTTTTGAAAATAATCTAATTAATGGACCTCCAATAATAAATACAATTATTAAAGATGTAACTACAGACAGCCCTGTTCTAAAAGTTAAGTACTTAAATACATTTAAAAAAGAATATTGATCGATTAAAGAAGTTAGTAAGTTAAAAAGCATTATAATCCTTTAATCATTTTTCTGCTGAAACTATTAAGTCCAGTTGCATTAGACCCTTTTATCATTAAATAGTCATTATTTGATATCATCTTGCTTAAACTTAAATCTATGTCCTCGTTATTTTGTAAAATATTTCCTCTTTTACTTTTATTAAGATGTTTATATGTGAAAATTGTTTTTTTTCCCTTAATGAAAACTTTATCAATGTCAGAATTGTTAATAACTTTTGATAACTCCTCATGATATTTTTTAGATCTAAAACCTAATTCGAGCATATCCCCAAGTACAAGATATTTCTTGAATTTTTCTTTCTTAATCGAGCTCAAATTATGAATAGCATTTTTTACAGACAGTGGGTTAGCATTATAACTTTCATCTATTAATTTAAATTTTTTCTTATATCTTAAAATTGAATACTTTTTTCCTCTTCCCTCGGGCGACTCAAGGGTTTTAAACTTTGTTTTAATTTTTAAAATATCTACCTTAAGTTCTTTTAAAACTGCTAATGAAGATAGAATGTTGTAAACGTTTAAATCTTTAATTTCTAAATCCAGGGATTTGTTATTAATCTGTATAAAAATCTTAGATGTAAAGTCTTTCTTTATAATTTTTTTCAAACGAATATCTGATTTTTTATGAACACCAAAAGTTAAGATTTTCAATTTATTAGCTTTGGCTTTGTTAAATAAATAATTAAAGAACTTATCATCTCTATTCAAGATGACTGTCCCGCCTATTTCTATATTTTCTATAATTTCAGACTTTGCTCCTGCTATACCATTGATATTTTTGAAATTTTCTAAATGAGCTTCACCAATATTTGTAATTACTCCAATATGAGGTTTAATTAACTTAGTTAAATTTTTAATCTCTCCAGCTCTACTCATGCCAACCTCAAATATTCCAAATTTATCTTCAAAACTTAAATTAGATAAACTGATCGGAACTCCTAAATGATTGTTAAAAGATTTTGGAGAAGAGTAAGTTTTTCCAAAATTTTGCAACAAGTCGCTAATTAAATTTTTAAGTGATGTTTTGCCTGCACTACCAGTTATGGCAATAATTTTAGATAAAGTGTGTTCTCTTTTTAGTTTTGCAAAATAATTTAAAAAAGAGATTGAATTTTTAATTTTTATTATTTTTTTATCATTTTTATTTACTTTCGATGAAGTAATTACACATCCAGCTCCCTTTTTTAATGCATGATTAATAAATTTTTTTCCATCGTACTTTTTTCCCTTTATTGCTAAAAATAAATTTCCTTTTTTCAAGGTTCTTGAGTCTACAGAAAGTCCATCGAAATTTACCTGCTTTTTTTTATTCAAAATATTATTAAGTATTAATTTATTCTGAATATAGTTTTGTTCTTTTTTGGATATAATTTTTGTTTTTAAACTTATTTTTTTAATAATTTTTTTATCGGAAATGTTGAATATTTTATCTTTGTAAACCTGATGTTCTTCATGCCCTTTGCCAGCAACTAATATTATTTCTTGTGGATTAGCATTTTGAATTGCTTTTTTTATTGCCAATAATCTGTTTCCAATATTAAAGCCTTTGTTACCTTTTATATTTTTTAAAAGTTCGTTTCTTATCTTTTTTGGATTTTCATTTCTAGGATTATCATCAGTTATATAAATTTTTTTGCAATTTTCATCAGCTATTCTTGCCATTAAAGGTCTTTTTTTTTTATCTCTTTCACCTCCGCATCCAAAAACTAGAGATATATTTTTTCCGTAGTTAATTTTTAAAATTTCAAGTGTTTTTAATAATGCATCTGGGGTATGTGCATAGTCTATAAATACTCTTATATTATTTGAAAATGTTCTAATTAACTCAAGTCTACCATTTACGTCTTTTATTTTTTTAATCACACCATATGCTAATTTTTCTTTCAACCCACATAATTTAACAGCACTAATTGCCATAGCTAAATTTTTAATTTTAAAGTTATTTTCGCTTAAAGAATAAAAATCTTTAATTTTTTCAATCTCTTTGCCTATATCTAAAAGTTTCAAAGATTTCCTTTTGGCTATTTTTTTTAACAAAGGGAATTGCTGAATTTCCTTATTAGAGATTATAGAAGAATTTTTTTTTAAAATTTCTTTGAATAATATTAATTTTGAATTCAAATAAGATTTCATTGTTTTGTGGTAATCTAGGTGATCCTGACTAAAATTTGTAAAAATAGCTCCTTTAAAATTTATATGATGTAATCTTTTTTGATCTAGCCCATGGCTTGAGGCTTCTATAATAACGTTGTTAATTTTTTTCTTTTTTAAAAAATGTAGATTTTTTTGAAGTGTAATAGTGTCCGGAGAAGTGAGATTTGTTTTAATAATTTTACCATTATATTTTATTCCTAAAGTTCCAATTGTTGCAGCAGGAATATTATTGAGCCTTAAAATTTGGTAAAATATATCTGCTACTGAAGTTTTTCCATTTGTGCCTGTTACAGCGATAATATTTTTTGGCTTTAAACTGTAAAATTTTGAGGATATTTGGCTTAATAAATTTCTTATTTTATTAGTTTTAATTATTACAACATTTTTATTTTTAATTTTACAATTCCTAGAACAAATAATAACGGAAGCACCTTTTCTAATGGCATCTTTTATGAACTTTTCGCCATTTACTTTTTTTCCTTTTATAGCAAAAAAAATGAAATTCTTTTCAACTTCTTTGCTATTAATTGAAATTCCAGAAATATTAACATTTTGTAGATCTCTAGAAACGTCTTTAATTAAATTTTTCAACAACATACTGATCTGTAAACTCTTTGTTATTTATGGCTAAAATTGGCCCAATTTTCTCTATTATTTTGCCTGCAACATAAACAGAATTCCAACCAGAAGTATTGTAGGGCGCCTTAACTTTCACCCCTCGATAATCATATATCAGATCTTTATTTATTTTTGGATTTTCTAACATTACAAATAGAGTATAATTTGGTTTATAGGCTGGAAAGATAGAAATAAAAGAGTTAATTCTATTTTTTTTGTTACCATAACTTTCAGCAGTTCCAGTTTTGCCTCCAACATAGTATCCGTCTTTATCAGCTAAACTCGCTGTACCATTTTTGCTGCTAACAACTTTCCTCAGCATGTTTCGTAACTCACGACTTGTCTCACTTGAAATTATTATTTCTTGAGTTTTAATTTTTCTATCTATAATTAAGCTGGGAACAACTAGTCTCCCACCATTGCTAATAGCAGCATATAGAGCTGTAGCTTGAATAGGCGTTGTGGTTATTCCATGTCCATAAGAAATTGTTTCTAACTTACATTTATCCCATCTAAGTTTGTGAGGGACACCAACTTCTTCCAATTCAATTTCTGGATTTTTTGTAAGATTTGTTTGTTTTATAAAAGTTTTAAATTTTTCTACACCTATTTTTTTTGCTATATATGCAGATCCCACATTAGAGGACCTTACTAAAATTTCTTCTACAGATAAGTCTTTCGGATGTTCTTTGATATCTGTAATTTCGTGAATAGAACATTTAATTTTCTTTGGTATATTTTTGATTATTGTATTAGTGGTCACAAGTTTGTGCTCAATAGCTAACGCAACTGTAAAAGTTTTAAATATTGAACCAAGTTCATAAACTCCTTTAGTTATTTTATTAATATATTTTTCATCGGAAATATTTGCTCTTAGATTAATGTTAAAATTAGGTAATGAGACCAAAGATAAGATGTCGCCATTATTAACATCCATTAATAGCGCCCCTCCTCCTGTGGCATCAAATGTATCGATAGCATTAGTAAGTTCTTTATTAATTATAAATTGGATATTACTGTCTAAGGTAGTTTGTAGCGGTTTGTCTCTAAGCTCTTTATTCTTTAATTCTTTATCAAAATATTTTTCTAGACCTGATACTCCGTAATTATCGTAATCTACCTGGCCTACAATATGACTGAATAAATTTCCATGTGTGTACATTCTTGCTTGAAAAGGCTCAAACCTTATTGCTTTTTCTCCAAGAGCCCAAAACCTATCTTTTTCGATTTGATCAATTCTCTTTTTTATTCGAAAGTATTTTTTTTGATTTAATTTTCTTTTTATTTCATTAATGGGCAATTCAGGAAAATTTAGTCTTAATTTAATAAGGAAATTTTTTTTATCTTTTACTAGTTTTGGATCTACCGCAACATGAAAGGTATTAATATTTCTTGATATTAAAATTCCATTTCTATCAACTATATCTCTTCTTAAAAGAGAGAATTGAGATTTTTGTTTTTCTAAATTAAAAATATTTTTTTTATTGAGGGAAATATGTGTAATTTTGATTGAAAAAATCAATATAAGAGAAAAAAAGAAAAAGAATAATATGTAAATTCTATCTTGTAGATTATTGGATATCTTTAGGATCTTTTTTTTTTTGTTAGTCTCAAAATAATCTTCAAAATAAAAACTAGATTGATTGGTATTAATATTTTTTTTTAATCTTTTTGTCATTTAAATTTTTCAATTTTGAGAACTTTGTTTGAATTTTTGTAAGTTCTGAAATATCATAAAATATATTTGAATGCTTGATGGGCTGATAATTATTGAATCCAATAATATCAAGTTTTTTTTCAATTTCAGCTGGTGATGTAATGTAATGAAAATCAAGTTGGGCTTCGTTCATATTTTTTTTTTTTAATAAAATCTCCTTATTTAAATTTGAAATTTTTTTTTCTAGAATTCTTGCTTCATTTTTTATAGCAGGTGTAATTATTAAAAATGTGGCAAATATAAATGTAGAAATTATAAATTTAGATTTTAACATTTATTGACTCCAAATCTAAGTATCTTTTAAATTTTTTAATAAACTCATCTGGTTGTTTAAAATTATTTTTGCTTCTTACTGCAAATCTTAATTTTGCTGACCGCGATCTAGTATTTTGATTAATTTCTCTCTTTGATGGACGTATTACTTTATTTCTATAATCCTCAAATAAAGCTGTATCACTTACTCTATTTTCAGGTAAATACCTTGAAGGCTTATATTTATTTTTTGAAAAATTAGTAAAAAAATATTTTATAATCCTGTCTTCTATAGAATGAAAACTCACTATTAAAAGTTTTCCTCCTGGCTTTAATTTTTTAGATGCCTCTATTACTCCATTAATTAATTCTGTGATCTCTTTATTGACAAAAATTCTTATTGCTTGAAAAGTTTTAGTGCATGGGTTTATTTTACTTGAAAAATTTTTTTTTTTACTTTTTTTGATAATTTGCACAAGATCGGAAGTTCTTGTAATTTTTTTATCATTACGATATTTGACAATATTTTTTGCAATTTTAGATGCTTCTCTTTCTTCGCCCAAAATTTTTATTATAGATTTTAAATCAAATTCACTAAGATTATTTATTACATCTAGAGCGGATATTTCATTAATACCCATTGTCATATTTAATTTTTTATTAGATTTGAAAGAAAAGCCTCTATTCAAATCATCCAGTTGTATCGATGATAAACCTAAATCAAATATGACTGCATCAACATAATTTTCTGAAATACTGTCGATTTGACTAAATTTTAATTGATAAAATTTAAATCTTTTAGGAAATTTTATTTCAAACTTTTTAGCTATTGCCAGCACATTTTTATCTCTATCAAGTGCTAGTACCTTGGTGTTCGGAAACTTTAAAATTTCTTTAGAATAACCACCCCCGCCAAATGTACAATCAATAAAATTCCCTCCATTTAAGGGTAAAGATATTTCTAAAATTTCATTCAACATCACTGGAAAATGGGAGAATTCCAGTGATGAAGTATGATTGTTCATTAATCCAAATTTGAAGCATTAAAATTTTTGTTTTCTTAAAAATGCAGGAATCTCAAAATCTTCTTCCTCATTTATGTCTTGATCAAATAATTCATCTGTATTGTCTTTTTCTTCATTATTAGTTGCATCAGACTGATAACTTTGCTCTTCAGAAAATAATTTTGGAGTATATTCTTCTTCAATATTTCCAGAAGAAAATGATTTATTATCTTCTTCTTCTTCTAAATTATTCTTATCGATATAAGAAGCGCTTTCAATTGAAACACCAGAGGGAATATCGTTTAATTCTTGCTCTGCTTTAATTATTGTTCCTATTGATTTTTCATCTTCATAATCATTGAAAGATTCGTTTTGATGATCTTCTTGTAATTCATAACTTTCATCAAGCTTTAAAGCTGTTGCGCCTTGTATAGAATTTAAAGCATTATTTTCTTTTGTTGGGTTATGTGAAAATAAATTTTCAGAATAACCTGTATTTCTATTTTGAATACGAGAAACCATATTTAACACTGTTTTATTTTCAGTGTTATGACCATCTAACGAGGTTGCAACTATAGAGACTCTAATTTTACCTGTCATACTCTCATCTTTAATTGCACCAAATATTAACTCTGCCTCAGGATCCACTTCTGCTCTAATCTTATTTACTGATTGATCGACTTCAAATAGTGTTAGATCGTTTCCACCTGTTATATTTATCAATAACCCTTTTGCTCCTTGAAGTGAGTATTCGTCAATTAAAGGATTATTTAGCGCCATCTCCGTAGCAGCCATTGCTCTATTTTCTCCTTCTGCTTCTCCTGTACCCATCATTGCTTTGCCCATTGAACTCATTACAGTTTCAACATCTGCAAAATCAAGATTGATCATGCCAGGTCTTACCATCAAATCAGTGACGCTTTGCACTCCGTGTTTTAAAACATTGTTTGATAAATTAAATGATTCTTCAAAAGTTGTTGACTCACTAGCTATTTTAAAGAGGTTTTGATTTGGTACAACAATGACCGTATCTAAATGTTTTTTAAATTGTTCTAATCCTTCAATTGCTCTTCTCATTCTTTTGGGTCCTTCGTAAGAAAAAGGTAAAGTCGTAACTCCTACAGTAAGAATGTTTAGTTCTCTTGCTGCTTTTGCAATAACGTGTGAAGCACCAGTTCCTGTTCCACCTCCCATACCTGATGTGATAAAAACCATATTTGCACCTTGGATGTAATTAATAATTTCATTAAGAGACTCATCTGCTGCAGCTTGACCAATATCATTTTTTGCACCTGCACCTAAACCTTTTGTTAAATTCATTCCAATTTGAATTTTTGCGTGTGCTTTGCTCATTTTTAAATCTTGAGCATCGGTATTAACTGCAACGAATTCTACTCCTTCCATTCCAGACTCTATCATTGCATTGATTGCATTGCCTCCCGCACCACCAACTCCTAAGACTAAAATTCTTGGTTTTAATTCCCTTAGTTCTCCGCCACCAATATTTATACTCATTATAGCTCTCCCTTCTGTTTTGTTTCCCATTTTAAATTAGATCTATTTTGATAAGCTTTTTTTCTAGCGATATTTTTAAACTTATCGAAATTTTTCGGCTCCCAAATTTGAAATGTTTTACCCAGACCAACAAATAAAATATTACTTTTTATTTTAGCGTGATTAAGCAATTTTTCAGATAAAGAAATTCTCCCCTCAGTATCAAATTGTAAATTTTCACATTCTGATAATATTGATGTAGCAAAAAAATCTCTTTTTTCTTCAAAAGGATTAAGTGAGTCAATAGTGTTTGAGAGTTTTTCAATTCTGTCTTGAGAGCATGCCTCTAATGCTGAATGATTAAAAGAAGGATAGCTAACAAAGCCATTATAACCCATAGAACCTAAATGTGATCTAAATGTTGCTGGCACAGATACACGTCCCTTCTTGTCTATTTTGTTTTCGTAACTTGATAAAAACATCTTTATTTAAAAACCTAATTTTTTTAATAATATTCAATCCACCCTCCATATTGGGATTATTTGGGATAGTATGGGTTTTTAAAAATTAGTCAATAACTATATATTTCGTCAAAAGTACAAAAATAGAACAAAATATAGATA
>MDTB01149124.1_pt1 | contig 12478 bp, 10 predicted proteins | sample 811161 | NCBI WGS metagenome assembly MDTB01 (sample SAMN05326650, study PRJNA326480) | marine metagenome | isolation source: seawater | place: Mediterranean Sea | collected 2009 | reverse complement strand
CTTGCCTCTTTCAGCTGTGTCAATCAACGCACCAGAAGAGGAAATAAAGAAACATCTTCGTAAGTATCATATGCCTGATGACTCTATTCATAGAGAAACTAACCTGGTTGTTATAGACGTAGGAGACAAAAGGCTTTTGGTGGACGTTGGTTCTGGTTCCAGATTTATTGGTAATACAGGAAGATTATTTGATAACCTGGCCTTAGCCAAAATCGAGCCTGATAGTATAACACACGTTTTTTTAACCCACGCCCACCCAGATCATGTCCTTGGAATAAGAGACGACTTTGACGAACCTATTTTGCCTAACGCAGAATTTATTATATCCAAAAATGAGTATGAGTGGTGGACGAAAAAAAATCGTATCAATGAGGTAGAAGACTCATTTCAACAGATGGTATTATATGCCGTTAATTCTCTTGGTGCCCTTTCAGAAATAACCTTACATAGCGAGGAAAAAGAAATTTTGCCTGGAGTTTATATGCTGGATACATCTGGGCATTCACCAGGACATACAAGTCTCTTTGTCCAAAGTCAGGGTTCCAAACTCCTAATTTGTGGGGACTCTTTACAAAGCCCTAACATTAGTCTTATATACCCAGACTGGACCCCAGACACTGATATGGACCCAATCAAAGCAGTCGAAACTAGAAAAAAGGTTCTTTCTTTGCTAACAAATGAAAAGATGGCTCTCCTAGGTTTTCACTTTCCATTCCCTGGGGTTGGACATGTAATAACTTCAAATGGATCATATCAATTCTTACCAGAATCAATCCGATGGTAGCCTAAGGGCCTTACCGAATGCCTCAAACAACTTTTTTGATACTTTATCTGAAGCTGCTTTCCATTCTGGATGCCATTGAACTGCCAAACAAAAACCACTTGCACCTACAATTTGGAGCGCCTCTGGGGTTCCATCCAAAGCTACACCTTCAATTAAAACTCTATCTCCAGCAGAATCGATACCCTGTCCGTGAAGAGAATTCACTAGAATATTTTTAGAACCTAAAATCTTTTCAAAGACCCCCCCCTTGGTGATCTTAACTTCATGACGGTGAGCAAACTGTTCCTCAAGGGTCCCATCTGGGGGCATTCTGTGATTGATTCGACCCGGTAGCTCTCTGATCTCAGGATGAAGAGTTCCACCAAATGCTACGTTGAATTCCTGAAACCCCCTACATACTCCAAAGATTGGTTTACCTTTTTCTTCACAAGCCTTTATGAGAGGTAAAACCAGTTCATCTCTATCCTGATCAAAAAAACCATGGGCTACCGTTAACTCATGCCCATAGTATGATGGGTGTACATTAGGTCGTCCACCGGTAAATAGAAAGCCATCAAAAGAAGTAATTAATTCTGCGATTGAAAAGCACTTTGGCAAACTTGGAATAATTGAGGGTATAGCACGTGAGACTTCAGCTATTGCCTCTACGTTCATAACCCCCGAACCCTGCGCAGGATACTTATTATCTATAAGGTAACTATTACCTATTATACCCACTATTGGCCTGGTCAAAACAAATATCACCTTCTAAATTAAATTATATAGAAAAATTAATAAATCCAATACTATCACAAATGAGTATACAGTATATTTTCAGTGCAGACAAAAAGTTGTTCCTATCTTATTTAAACAAGTTAAAAATTGCCTAATGTCCAGGCAAACTATTTAAAAAAACACTTGTAAATTTTCATTAGTTAAGAAAAGACGTACATTAAGGATAAAATATGAACCCAAAAGAGATTTTACTGTCTGATTATATCGCCCCTGAGTACACCATCACTCATGTCGAACTTTCATTTAAATTGGATCCAAAGGCTACTTTAGTTAAGTCAGTCCTCAAAATCAGACTTAATGGTAAATTCAATCCAAAGCCTCCCCTGATTTTGCATGGTGTAGACTTGAAACTAAGTTCAGTAAAAGTTGATGGGAAGTTGTTGAACAAAACTCAATATAAGGTTTCGAAAGAGCAACTCGAAATACCTTATGAGGCATTTGGGCGGGATAACTTTGAATTAATATGTCACACAGAAATCAATCCAGAGAAAAATACATCACTTGAAGGCCTTTATCTATCGAATGGAGTTTATTGCACCCAATGTGAACCTGAAGGGTTTCGGAAAATAACCTACTACCTGGACAGACCAGACGTATTAGCAAAATTTAGAGTTCGAATAGAAGGCGATAAGGAATACTTACTTTCAAATGGTAACCTAAAAGGAACCGATGTTGGATGGGCTGAATGGGAAGACCCCTGGCCAAAACCATCCTACCTTTTCGCCCTAGTAGCTGGAAATCTTATAGTAGTAGAAGACCAGTTCATCACAATGTCAGGAAAGAAAGTACTTCTCCAAATCTACGTAGAGCCTGGGGATGAAAAAAAGTGTGCTCACGCTATGGTATCTTTAAAACATAGTATGTCCTGGGATGAACAAGAGTATGGAAGAGAATATGATCTAGATCGTTTTATGATTGTGGCAATTAGTGATTTCAATATGGGAGCTATGGAAAATAAAGGCCTCAATATATTTAATTCTAAATATATTTTAGCCGATGAAGAAACAGCTACCGATACAGATTTTGAAATGATTGAGAGAATAATTGCACATGAGTATTTTCACAATTGGACTGGAAATAGAATAACCTGCCGAGACTGGTTCCAATTGTGTTTGAAAGAAGGTCTTACTGTTTTTAGAGATCAACAATTCTCAGCTAAAATGCAAAACGAGCATGTTGTTAGGATAGAAGATGTTGCTATGTTGCAAAATCGACAGTTTCGAGAGGATTCAGGTCCCTTGAGACATGCCGTTAGGCCCAAAAAATATCTTGAAATAAATAATTTTTATACAGCCACTGTTTATGAAAAAGGTGCTGAGATAATAAGAATGTTATACTCTTTAGTCGGAGAGATTGAATATAAAAAAGCAGTGAATTTATATTTTGAAAGGCACGACGGCGAGGCAAGTACCATAGAGGAATGGATGACGGTATTTGAAGATAGCACTGGTAGGGATTTGAAACAATTTTCACTATGGTATGACCAGTCTGGAACTCCCTCTATTAAGATGGAAGAAAATTTTCGGTCAGGCACCTACACCTTAAAGCTAACCCAAGATTTACCCCAACAAGCTGAAAATATTGAACCAAAGCCTTTAGTTGTTCCAATCAAGATTTCTTTTATTGATAAGGATGGTTATAAATTAACAGATGAGAGCTTAATGGTTTTAAATAAAAAAACTCAAAATTTCATGTTTTCAGGCTTTGACCAAAAACCAATACCGGTGACTTTAGGTGATTTTTCAGCTCCGATAATTCTGGAACAGAATCGTAGCTTGGATGAATACGCTACAATATTAAAAAGTGACTCAAATTCATTTTGTGTTTGGGAGGCTACTCAAAAAATCTTCCTATCTATATTAGCTAGTATAATAGAAGGGGGACCACCTCCGATCAAAATTGATACAGTTCTAGAATATATCCTGGCAAAGAACCAGAATGACCCTGGTTTTTTGTCTAAGCTATTAGCATTGCCTTCCACTGAAGATTTAACCGTATACTTGCTTAAAAAGAAACAATTTATTGATCCTGAAAAAATAGAAACAGCAAAAGAAAAGCTAGACAGGATGATGGCAGATTCGCTCAAAACTGATCTTGAGGATAGGTATGGATCAATTAGCTTGAAGAGTAACGAATTCGATAAGTTCAATGCAGGTAAAAGGAGCCTAAGAAATAGATATTTAGATTTTATAACAGCCTTGGATACCAAAGCTGAAGAAAGTCAGTTCTGCTTTTCAAATTCTAAAAATATGACTGAAATATTACACTCCCTAAAATTATTAGTTAAAACGGGAAACGGTACGGACGCACTCTCCTATTTTTATGACAAATGGAGAGACAACAATAATCTAATAGATAAATGGTTTTCAATCCAAGCGATCCACACGCCTTACGATGAAATATTCAGTAAAATTGAACACTTAAGTATGCACACAGCTTTCAGATGGAAAAATCCAAATAGACTACGTAGCCTAATAGCGGCATTTGCATTTAACAATCCAAGATGTTTCCATTCAAAAGAAGGTAAAGGCTATCAATTAGTGGCTTCTTGGGTAAAAAAGATTGATCCTATCAACCCACAAATGGCTGCCCGCCTCTGCACGGCATTTGAGACTATTGATAGATTAGAGCCCGATAGACAAGATGTAATGAAATCTGCTTTGAAAAAGATCAGATTTTCAGATAATATCTCAAAAGATACTCTAGACATTTCTAGTAGATTATTGAAGCTACAATAGATAAAAAACTAATGAGCAGAAACCATTAAATCTTAGAAGTTTAATTTATGACAAATACTGAACAAAAAGAGCCCACACCACAAATCATTGAAGGAACTACCTCAAAATGGGAAATAGTAATAGGCATGGAAGTCCATGCCCAAATAAAATCAAAAGCAAAACTATTTTCAGAAGCGTCAACAAATTTTGGAAGTGAGCCAAATGAAAATGTTAGCCTTGTAGATGCAGCAATGCCTGGCATGCTGCCAGTACTTAATAACTTTTGCGTGGAGCAAGCCATCAAAACTGGTTTGGGACTAAAGGCAAAAATCAATTTGTATTCGCAGTTTGATAGAAAAAATTACTTCTATCCAGATTTACCCCAAGGTTACCAAATCAGCCAACTCTACTACCCTTTAGTTGGAGAAGGAGAGGTTAACGTTGATTTGGGATCAAGTGTCGTACGCAGAGTTGGCATTGAGAGAATACATATAGAACAAGATGCTGGTAAATCGATTCATGATATGGATCCAAATCTTTCCTTAATAGATTTAAACAGAACTGGTATTGGCTTAATGGAAATTGTTTCTAGGCCTGATATAAGAAGTGCCATTGAAGCAGCTGCCTATCTAAGAAAATTACGCCAGATTGTTCAATACTTAGATACATGCGATGGTAATATGCAAGAGGGATCCTTACGTGCTGATGTAAACGTTTCTGTTTGTCGTCAGGGTGAATATGAAAAATATGCAAATACAAAAGATCTGGCAATTCTAGGGACCCGCTGCGAGATAAAGAATATGAACTCAATGAAATTCATCCAACAAGCTATAGAATATGAGGCCAAAAGACAGGTAGCAATTCTAGAAGATGGAGATCAAATAATACAAGAAACTAGACTTTATGATCCAGACTCTGGAAAAACCAAATCGATGCGATCTAAGGAAGAAGCTCATGATTATCGTTATTTCCCTTGCCCCGATCTACCTCCATTAGAAATTAAAAAAGAATGGATCAGGCAAATTCGAGAAAATTTACCAGAGCTTCCAGACGAAAAAAAGAAACGGTTCATCGAAAAATTTGGAATTACAGAATATGATGCTGAGGTCTTGACAATTGAGAGGGATAGTGCTGATTTTTTTGAAGAGGTAGTTAAAGATGGTAATGGTAAGTTAGGAGCAAACTGGATAATAAATGAATTATTTGGCCGATTAAATAAAGAGGGCCTTAAAATTCAAGATAGTCCAATATCTGCCAGTCATTTCAAGGAGATTTTATCCCCTCTTGATGAAGGAGAGATATCCTCAAAAATGGCCAAAGACCTATTTGAACTTGCATGGGATTCGAAAAAGTCTCCTTCGGAATTAATTGAAGAACATGGGATGAAGCAAGTCACAGATACCAGTCAAATAGAAAAGTTGATAGACCAAATAATACTTGATAACCCTAAGCAAGTTCAAAAAGTTGTCTCAAATCCAAAAGTTATTGGGTGGTTTGTTGGCCAAATCATGAAGGCTAGTAACGGAAAAGCAAATCCAAAATTAGCCAACGAGCTAGTCAAAGAAAAATTAAATTCTCATCTTTAAGGTAAAAAGTTGACCTACGATTATAAAGTCGAACCTATACCCAAGTTAAGTGGAAGACTACTTAATGCCAAATCTATTGGTTCAAAAAGTGCGGAACTGCTTCAAAAAGTATTAGAGACTGAAGCTAAAGCAGATTGGGAATTTTTGGATGTAAAAACTATAAAAATTCCAATAAAAAAATCATTTTTCAGGTCAGCAAAAGAAATTACTGTATCGCTACTTTTTTTTAGAAAATTAAAAAATCCTGAAAGTTTAAAAGAACCCTATAGTCAAGATGTCACTATCAAATTTCCAAAAGAAAAATTACCTAGTTTAGGGCCTGCCTTAAAGAAGTAACTAGCTAGAGAGTTCTAATGACAGTGCATGGATTCTATTCTCCATTTCTTTATCCAGTGCTTTGAAAACCTTGCGCTGCATGTCTAGTCTAGTTATACCATCAAAAACTTTGGCTTTCATTTTTACCTTGAAATGGGTCTCCCCCTCAGGTTTGTAACCTACATGCCCTACATGCTGGTCACTCTCATCAATTACATCTAACTCATAGGGATTGAAAGCTTCTTTCAACTTCTTAATTATGAGTAATCGGACTTGCATTTCTTCTCACTTTTCTTAATGTTCAGTTTGAACTTTATTGCTTAAAGAATATTCTGTAAAGATAGGGTTGTTAAAATAGGTATGATTGATGAATAGAAGATCTCCATTTGGATTTGATATTTCTGTTTCTGCAGATAAAAGGCGAAGAGCTAAGAACCGTGGTTCTAGTGGTGCTTTTGAACGTTCTTCTAAGGTATGTGAAGCAAGCAACTGTGAGTTGACAGGAAAGTATAGAGCTCCCAAATCTCCAAAAAATGTTGATGAATTTCATTGGTTCTGCTTAAAACATGTTAAAGAATATAATCAAAAGTGGAACTTTTTTGAAGATCATTCTGCTGAAGAACTGGATAAACAATTTAGGGCTGACAGAGTGTGGGAACGGGAAACTATTCCTTTTAGTGATGGATCAGACAAGAATGAGATTCAGCCAGAGGGGAAAGCTTGGGCTAGATTAGGACTAAATGATCCCTTTGAAATACTATCCTCAGCTTCTGAAGCTTTGGGTGTAAGAGAGAAAAAAATAGACAAAAGGTTGCCAGCGAGTGAAAGGAAAGCTTTGGAAATTTTAGGTGCGGCGGATAACATGTCCAAATCAGAAATGAGAAAGATTTATAAGGAACTAGTTAAAGATTTGCATCCAGACAGAAACTCCGGGAGTAGAGATGACGAAGAACGGTTAACAGAAGTGGTGTGGGCTTGGGATCAATTGAAAGCAAGTAGAAGCTTTAAAGAAAAATGAGACGTAAAGATTGCATTGGCAACACCTGATAAAAAAAGCCCAACCCTTACTTTCATATCACATTAAATTTTAGTAATTTAGGAAAGATAAAATGAGTCAAGCGAAACCAACAAAAGAAATAGATTTAGAAACCACCTTTAATATAAACAGTAGTATGCTGGTTTATGGTTTTGAAGACTCCTCTGAACGAGTTCCAGAAATAGATAGTACCTATAAATTTGATCAAAATACTACGCTGGCAATTCTAGCCGGCTTTCAACATAATAGACGTGTCATAATCCAAGGATACCATGGGACAGGGAAATCAACCCACATTGAGCAAGTAGCAGCAAGGTTGAATTGGCCATGTGTGCGAGTTAATCTTGACAGCCATATAAGTAGAATAGATTTAATTGGTAAGGATGTAATCAAGTTGATGGACGGCAAACAAGTTACTGAATTTCAAGAGGGCATACTACCTTGGGCTCTACAAAATCCATGTGCTTTAGTATTTGACGAATATGATGCTGGTAGACCAGACGTAATGTTTGTAATTCAAAGAGTACTGGAGACCGATGGGAAGCTGACTTTATTAGATCAAAACCAGATTCTCAAACCGCACAGGCACTTTAGATTATTTGCAACTTCTAATACAGTAGGTCTGGGAGATACCACTGGACTCTACCATGGAACACAACAAATTAATCAAGGTCAGATGGACCGATGGTCGATCGTTTCAACCCTAAATTACTTAAGTCAAAAGCAGGAAAAAGAAATTGTAATTAGTAAAATCCCAGCTATGGCAAATCAAGAAGGTGAAAAAATAATACAGCGAATGGTAGCAGTAGCTGATCTAACAAGGAACTCTTTCATTAGTGGAGATATTTCTACTTTAATGTCCCCAAGAACTGTTATTAATTGGGCCCAGAATCTAGAAATTTTTAATGACCTTGCCTTTTCATTTAGGGTAACGTTTCTAAATAAATGCGATGAATTAGAAAGACCAACAGTAGCAGAATTTTTTCAGAGATGTTTTGAGGAAGAGCTTCCTGAGAGTATACTTTCCAGTACCACAAAAAGTATTGAAAATGGGAATGATTAGAAAAAAATCTGTTACTTCACCAATTAAAAAGGCATTGAGTGAAGCCACTAGAGCAATTTCTGGCGCAAACGATTTGAAAATTAAGTTCGAAAGTGAGAGTGCTAATATAGGTGAAAGCCAAGTGCAATTATCTCGAATTTCTAGTAAAATATCTCAAAATGAAATGGCTCTGGCACGAGGAGAAGCAGACTCTGTTGCAATGCACCTTAGATATCATAATAAAGAAATAGCTAAAAAATATTCTCCTGTTGGCGATGTCGCTTTATCTTTATTTAATGAGATGGAAAAAGCTAGATGCGAAGCAGTTGGCGCATTAACATATCCCGGTGCATCCAAAAACATCGATCTAAAGATTGATACTGAAAGCAAAAAATTAATTCAAAATAGTTCAGTCTCAGAAAAAGTTCCATTACCTGAGGCTATGCGGATTTATGTCCGGAAGTTGACAAATGAGAGAGATTTACCTGCTAATGCCAAACATGCACTAGAAACCTGGGAAAGTTTCATCACTGAAGAAAGTGGCAATAGTTTTATTGATATTAATACTATGGTCAATGACCAAGAAAAATTTGCTAGAGTCAGTCGAAATATTATAAAAAATCTTGGATACGGTGATCAGTTGGGAGATGATCCTGAAGATTCTGAAAAACAGCCAGATGATAGTAACCAAGATGATGATGGTAATTCTAGCAACCCAGATGAAGAAGACGAAAGTAAATCTGAGAGACCAGAGGAAACTGAAGATACTATTTCAGATTTGTCAACATCTGATGACCTTTCAACTGAAGAGGAGGTTACTGAGGTTGATTCCAACGAAGAGAATCAGGAGGACATCGATACAAGCAAAAGATCCCAACCCCAATTTCTATCAGATGCTGATCCTAGCTATAGAATTTTTAATCCAACTTATGATGAAGAAGTTTTGGCAGAAAACCTGGCTGACGAAGAAGAGCTTTCCAGATTACGTGTATATCTTGAACAACAACTGGATCAGGTTAAGGGAGCCGTTTCAAGATTAGCAAATAAGCTACAGCGGCGGTTACAAGCCCAACAAAATCGGTCTTGGAAATTCGACTTAGAAGAAGGTTTTTTAGATGCATCTAGGCTTGCTCGAATAATTACAAATCCGACCACTCCCCTAACATACAAACAGGAAAGTAAGATTGAATTCAAGGATACACTAGTTACTCTACTTATTGATAACTCTGGCTCGATGAGTGGTAGACCTATCTCAATTGCGGCGATTTGTGCAGAAATACTTGCATCAACTTTAGAAAGATGTCAGGTGAAATGTGAAATTCTTGGATTTACAACAAGAGCTTGGAAGGGAGGAAAATCAAGAGAGGACTGGTTAAATCAAGATAGGCCTAGTAACCCAGGCCGGTTAAATGATCTGCGACATGTGATTTATAAACAAGCCGATGTACCCTTGAGAAGGGTTCGTCTGAATTTAGGACTTATGATGAAAGAAGGCCTTTTAAAAGAAAATATTGATGGTGAAGCATTGGAGTGGGCTCATAGACGCCTATTAAAAAGATCAGAGTCAAGAAAAATACTTATGGTTATATCTGACGGGGCACCTGTTGATGACTCCACGTTATCTGTAAATCCATCAAACTACCTTGAAAACCACTTAAAACGAGTTATTGAAATGATTGAAAATAGAAATCTAATTGAGGTCATTGCTATAGGCATTGGTCACGATGTGACTAGGTATTACAAAAACGCAATTACAATTACAGACATTGAACAACTTGCTGGCGCTATGACAGAGCAGCTAGCTAGTTTATTTGATCAAAAAAATAAAGTACGTCCTTAACCAAAGTTAAAAAAAATAACCAAAATGCACCAAAACTCAGTTCGGACTTCTTCTAAAATTACAGCTGTAGGCAAACTAAAAGCACTAAGGCAACTAATGCACAAGGAAAAAGTTGATGCATTTTTAGTTCCAAGAGCTGACCGTCATCAAGGCGAATTTATTTCAGATAATGACGCAAGACTAACTTGGCTTTCAGGTTTCACAGGTTCTGCAGGTTTATGTATCATTACCCTAAAAAATATCTCTTTATTTGTAGATGGTCGTTATTGGATCCAAGCTGAAAGTGAAAAGAGTAATAAACAAATTAAGGTCCAAAGACTTGAAAAAAAATTAATAGTGGATTGGTTAACATCAAGTCTAAATAAATTCAGCACTGTAGCTTTCGACCCTTGGCTACACACTAGTGAAGAAATCGAAAACCTAGAACTAGGACTTAAAGGATATCTTAAAATTAAACCAACAGTAAATTTAATTGATCGCTTGTGGAAAAATAAGCCTAAAGAGGTTGTTAGTCATGCCTACAAATTAAGTGAAAAATATACGGGGGAAAGCCATCAATCAAAATTGGAACGTACTGCTAAAATGATAAAAAGTTCCAGAGCTGCTTTCGCTATATATACTCTTCCTGACTCAATTTGTTGGCTGTTAAACATAAGGGGTAATGATATTACAAACACCCCCATAGTTAAGGCTTTTGCAATACAGAAGGATACTTCTGAAATTGAAATTTATGTAGATAAAGCAAAGATAACTAGCGAACTTGATAAAAAATTAGGGCCAATGGTACAATTTTTCCCAACTGAAAACCTGAAGGATAGGTTGAGACAACTGAGAGGGAAGATCTGGTTTGATTCTAAAAGCTGCCCTTTTGCAATTAGAAATTACCTAATATCACGGAAGACATCATGGTATGATACTGAAGACCCAAGTACTAGACTAAAAGCCATAAAGAATGCGACCGAAATTAAAGGATCCCGATTAGCGCACCTTAAGGATGGGATAGCGATGGTTAAATTTCTCAACTGGCTATCAAAGAATAAAAAACACGGCCTAGATGAATTATCCATAATTAAATCATTGGAAAAGTTTAGAATGTTAGGAAAAAAATATAGAGGAACTTCATTTGATACTATATGTGGCTCGGGGCCAAATGGGGCAATCATCCATTACAAGGCAAGTCCCAAAACCAATAGAGTACTGGGAGATAACGATCTCCTTTTAATAGATAGTGGTGGTCAATATCTACAAGGAACTACTGATATTACTCGAACCATCCAAATTGGAAAAAGCAGTAATAAAAAAAAGAAGCACTTCACTTTGGTTTTAAAGGGAATGATTGCGATATCTCGTATGTCATGGCCCGTCGGCTTATCAGGTAGAGATTTGGATAGTATAGCAAGATATGCACTATGGCAAGAAGGGCTAGACTATGATCATGGGACTGGCCACGGCGTAGGCTCGTTTTTATCAGTACATGAGGGTCCTGCAGCCATTTCTAGGAAAAATGAATTCGAACTAAAGGCAGGGATGATAATTTCTAACGAACCAGGTTTTTACGTTGCTGATAGTCATGGCATACGAATTGAGAACTTACTCCTTGTTAAAAAAGCTTCACCCAATAAAAAAGCTGACAGTAGGCCAATGCTCCGTTTTGAAACTCTAACTTTTTGCCCTATAGATAAAAATCTATTGCTCCTGAAATTGCTAACAATAGATGAAGTTAAATGGATTAATAATTATCACAGAAAGATACAACTCAAATTTGAAAATAAACTTGCTCCAGAAGAAAAATCATGGTTGTTCAAAGCCTGTTCCCCCCTTTTATAAAGACTACTTTTTAAGGGTAATTGGTTTACCTACTTCTTTTGGAAAAACAAATTCTTCACAAGACTTTTTATATTCTAAGATCTTTTCCTGAGCCAAATCTGGATATGGAGTAGACTTGCGTAAATTAAGATCCACATTAATTAGCAAGGTCTCACAGATGGCTACTTTCTTTTCAATTGCTACGTTAACCATTTCTAAAACCATATGGACTTTCTTTTTGTCTGCATCAATTATAAATATTTTGGACCTAAATTTATCGCCTTTTTTAAGTTCTTGTAAGTAGTAATAATTTGCCTGTATCGAATATGGGCCCTGATTGACTTGTTTTACATATGACGGACCAATTCCTAATGTTTCTTCTAAGAAAAAATCGATCGCACGGTCAAAAGCAAGAGTATAGTATGCAACATTCATGTGCCCATTGTAGTCAATCCAGCCTTCCAATACTTCCTCTATGGGACTTTCAACTGGATTGTTAAACACTTTCAACTAAGAATTTCCCTAAATTGTCTCATATGCTCTTTCCTTTTATCCAAAAACTTGTCAAAATATAGAAG
>MDTB01015105.1_pt1 | contig 12478 bp, 12 predicted proteins | sample 811161 | NCBI WGS metagenome assembly MDTB01 (sample SAMN05326650, study PRJNA326480) | marine metagenome | isolation source: seawater | place: Mediterranean Sea | collected 2009 | reverse complement strand
CGTCTTTTTCTTTGTCTTCTCTTTCAATGAAACCATATCCTTTAGTACCATTGAACCACTTTACTTTACCTTTTAGTGTACTCATTATTTACTTTTCCTTATTTGTTATTAACTTTAATTAGCAACATAATTGCTAACTTTGCTCCTTTAATAGATTTGCTTATAAAATGTCAAGATATGATTATTAAAAAATTAATAAAATTAGGAAAATAGTCTATTTTGCAACAGATATTAATTAAATATGGCTACAATTAAAGCAATAAAAACTGTAGCTACACCAAGGTAGATATATTTATTTTTATCAAAATGCCTCTTGACTCTAGAGATTCCTGACTCTTTATATCCCAGACCTTTTCCACCTATTTCGGAAGATTGAGTGAAACCTTTATCTCTGCCAATTTTTAAAAATTTATTTTTCCTATGTTCATAAACCTCTTCTTTTGAAGAATTATCAAAAAATTTTAAATTTTCTACAATAGATTTTTTAACATTTTGAACAATAGTTTCCGTATCTCTATGAGCACCTCCAACAGGTTCCTCTATTATTTCATCAATGATTCCTAATTTATATAAATCTTTTGCAGTTAACTTCATGGCCTCAGCAGCTTCCAATGATTTGCTTGGATCTCTCCAAAGAATCGAAGCACATCCCTCGGGAGAAATAACTGAATAAATTGAATTTTCCAACATTAAAACTTTATTTGAAGAAGCAAGAGCCACAGCTCCACCAGATCCTCCTTCCCCAATGATAATTGAAATGTTAGGAACTCTCAAAGACATACAGCACTCGATTGAATTAGCAATTGCCGACGCTTGACCTCTTTGTTCGGCTCCAATTCCTGGGTATGCACCTGGAGTATCTATGAATGTAATAACTGGAATTTGAAACCTATCTGCTAATTTCATTAATCTAATGCATTTTCTATAACCTTCAGGCTTCATCATTCCAAAATTTTTTTCAATTCTACCTTTTAAATCCTCTCCTTTTTCTTGACCGATAACTAAAACTGATTTGTTATCAATAATTCCAAAACCTGCTGTAACCGATTTATCTTCTCCAAAATATCTGTCCCCAGATAAAACTGTGAAATTAGAAAAAATTTTCCTTATATAAAAGCTTGCTCTGGGTCTATCCTCATGCCTAGCAACCAAAGTTTTTTGCCAACTATTTAAATTAGAATATATTTTTTCAAGCTTCTCATTTATCTGTTCCTGTGTATTTCTTATCTTCTCTGTATCCACTTGAGAAATGCCTTCAGAACCGAAAGGACTTTTAAGATTGTCCACTTCTTCCTCTAAAGACTTTATTTCTTTTTCAAAATCTAAGTAATTTCTCATAAAAACTTTAGTCAGTGCGATATTAATTCCATTTTAAATAGAATTCAATTATGTCAATATAATGTTGTTTAAGTCTTGTTTCTTTGATTTATTGCAAATTATATGAATAAAATTGTCAAAAAAGGAAATCTTAAAATCGACTCAGGATTACTGGATTTTATAAATAACGAGGTAATTCCAGGAACTAATGTTAACTCAGATGATTTTTGGTCAAAATTTGATAAAGCCGTCCATGAATTATCTAAGGAGAATAAAAAATTAATTCAAATACGAGAAAATATACAAAAAAAAATAGATAAATGGCATATATCAAATAAAGGAAAAAAAATTGAAAAGACTGAGTATATTAATTTTTTAAAATCAATAAATTATATTGTTGAAGAAAAAGAAGATTTTAAAATCTCAACATCTAATGTCGATAAAGAAATATCTAAAATTGCTGGTCCTCAATTAGTTGTTCCTGTTGATAATGCAAGATATGCATTGAATGCGGCTAATGCACGTTGGGGAAGTCTATATGATGCCCTCTATGGAACAGATGTTATATCCGACAGTAAAGGTAAAAATTACGATCCAGAAAAAGGTAAAAAAGTTGTTGAATATGTCAGAGAGTTATTGGACAAAATATCTCCGATAAGTGAAGCTAGCTGGAAAGATGTTTCAAAAATTAAAATTGACGGTAAAGATCTAATTCTTGAAGTCAATAATGAAAATAAATCTTTAAAAAATGAAGAAAAATTCATAGGATTTAAAGGTGAAAGAAATAATCCTGAGTCCATATTATTAAAAAATAATAACCTTCATATAGATATTATAATTAATGCTAATGATGATATAGGAAAAAATGATTCAGCTAACATAAGTGATGTGGTCATAGAATCTGCAATATCAACAATTGTAGATAATGAGGACTCCGTTGCAGCTGTAGACGCTGAAGATAAAATTAAATGCTACAGAAATTGGCTGGGCATTATGAAAGGTGATTTACAAACTAGTATGGAAAAAAACGGGAAAAAGTTCGTAAGAAAATTAAATCCTGATAGAAATTATACTGGAAAAGATGGTTCAAAAATTAAACTACATGGTAGAGCTTTGCTTTTAAATAGGAATGTAGGTCATCTTATGACAAATCCTTCTATAATTTTAAATGATGGAGATGAAATTCCTGAGGGGATAATGGATGCTTTCTTTTCAACATTATGTGCCATGCATGATCTTAAAAATAAAAATAACTCCCGTTCAGGATCAGTTTACATTGTAAAACCAAAAATGCATGGTCCCGATGAAGCTGAATTCACTAATAAATTGTTTAAGAAAGTAGAAGAAGTTTTAAAGATTAGTCCTAATACTATTAAAGTTGGAATAATGGATGAAGAAAGAAGAACAACTGTTAATTTAAAAGAGTGTATTAGAAGAGTAAAAGAAAGAATAGTTTTTATTAACACTGGTTTTTTGGACAGAACTGGAGATGAAATGCACACTTCTTTTGAAATAGGTCCAATGATTTTTAAAGGTGAAATGAAAAAATCACTTTGGTTAAATACATATGAAGATTGGAATGTTGATATTGGTTTAAGATGTGGTTTTTCTGGTAAAGCTCAAATAGGCAAAGGAATGTGGGCAATGCCTGATAAGATGGCTGACATGATGAGTCAAAAAATTGGCCATCCAAAATCAGGTGCAAATTGTGCCTGGGTTCCATCTCCAACTGCTGCAACTCTTCATGCTACTCATTATCATCAGGTAGATGTTTTTAAAAAACAAACAGAACTTATGTCTAGAAATAAAACAAAGTTGGAGAATATATTGGAAATACCTTATGCAGACAGGTCTAATTGGCCTGAAGAAGATATAAACAAAGAGTTAGAAAATAATGCTCAAGGTATTCTTGGATATGTAGTTAGATGGATAGACCAAGGAGTTGGGTGCTCTAAAGTTCCTGATATTAATAATATAGGCTTAATGGAAGACAGGGCTACTTTAAGAATATCCTCTCAACATATGGCTAACTGGCTTCATCATGGTATCTGTTCAAAAGATCAAATAATGAATGTAATGAAAAAAATGGCTTCAATAGTTGATAAGCAAAACTCAAAGGATAAAAACTATAAACCAATGTCTGAAAATTTTCAAAACTCTATAGCTTTCAATACCGCGTGTGACCTTGTTTTTAAGGGTCGAGAACAACCATCAGGGTACACTGAGCCTCTATTGCATAAAAGAAGATTAGAAAAAAAAACTATTCACCGGTAACTGGAACTCTATTTTTAAAAGCCGAAAATAGTGTCCCATCATCTAACTGCTCAATTTCACCACCTACTGGTAATCCCTGTGCCAGTTTTGTAATTTTTATTTTATCATTCTTAATTGTATCTTCTATGTAATGAGCAGTTGTTTGACCTTCAATGGTTGCACTTGTAGCAATAATAACCTCTTTAAGAGAGTTTCTTTTTATTCTTTTAATTAAAGACTCTAACAGAAGATTTTTTTGTTCGTAATTTTCATTAGAGTTTAGTGTTCCTCCAAGAATATGATAGTAACCCTTAAAAATATTTGCAGAGTCTATAACCCACATATCAGCAAGATTTTCTACAACACAAATTTTGTCAAACTTACTGTCACCTTCACAAACACAAGTTTTGTCAATAATTTTTAAGTTTCCACAATTTAAACATCTTGTAACTTTTTTATAAACTTTTGCCAAAGATTGGGCTAATGGTTTAACCATACTTTCTTTATTGTTAATCAATTTGAGAATTATTCTTTTTGCGGACTTAGGTCCCAAACCTGGAAGCTTAGAAAATAATTTAATTAGTTCATCTATTTCTGGAATATTATTATCCATTTAGAAAGGTAATTTAATATCACCAGGAATATTTAAACCGCCAGTAATTTTTGCGAGCTCCTCAGATGATTTCTTTTTTAATTTTTCTTTTGCATTATTGTATGCTGCAATAATTAAATCGTAAATAATTTCATTTTTCTCTTTTTTGGCTTCATCACTGACTACGATTGATTTCAATTCATAGTCTCCTTTGAGAACAACTTTAACAAGATTTCCGCCTGCCTCCCCTTCTACTTCTATTTTTTTTATAATATCTTGAGCTTCTTTCATTTTTTCTTGCATTTCTTTTGCTTTTGAAAGCATGTCTGTAAAATTAGTCATTTTTGCCTTCCTCTACATCAATTAATTTAGCGTCATCAAATACCGAAAAAAAATTTTGAGAAATTTCTTCTTTTTCTGCTTGAAGAATATCATTTGATTTTTTCTGTAATTCTTGTTCATAAAAAGTTTTTGTACCACTTTTTTTACTTAAAGAGATTATCCAACGCTTACCAGTCCATAACAAAAGTTTTTCAGTTAATCTTTTTATAAAATCTTTGCTTATTTTATTATCAAAACTAATTTCAATTTTTCCGTTATCAAAACTTACTAGTTTTATATTTCTTTCTAAATCATATTTTAATTCTAATTCTTTTTCTTTTTTTGCAATATTTATTAGATCTTCAAATTTATTAATTTTTAAAAACTTGTTGTCATCATTTTTTAAATCAGGATTTTTAATAAGACTTTCTTTGATCTGATCGGTATTTTTAAGTTGGTTTGTTACGGGATTTACTGATTTTTCTTTATCTATATCTATTTCTTCATTGGTTTTTTCCTTTTGAATATTTTGTGCTCCTATATTATTCTCTGAGACAATTTCCTTATCAACATTTTCTGTTTCTGTAATATCTTTTAAGTGAATAAGTTGCATAATATACATTTCTAAAGCCAAGTTTTCATTTGAAACTATTTTAAGATCCTCAATTGTCTTGATGGTAAGTTGCCAAAATAAACCTATATCTTGTGTGTCTAAATTTTTTGCATTCTCATCAATTAATTTTGATTCTACTTCTGATACTACGATGTCTTTTTCTATGGGCCCGAGATTAATTCTTCTGTTAAAAAGATAAAGTATTTCTAAAATATCGTTTAAAAAATTTTTTGCATCAAGACCGCTCTGTATCAAATCTTTTAAACGAGAAATTGCTTTTTTTTGTTCTCCTTTTAAAATCTCATTGAAAAGAATAATAATTTGACTTTTGTCAGCAAGGCCTAGCATTTTTCTAACATCTGAGTCTTGTATTTCTGTCTTGTCATTTGTATTTTGAGTTATTAAAGCGCGGTCTAATAAAGAAATAGCATCTCTTACTGAACCTTCAGAGGCTCCTGAAATCAGCCTTAGAGCATTGTCAGATATTTTACCATTTTCTTTGCTAGCAATATTTTTTAAATGCGTAATTAATTTTTCTAAATCAACGCGTTTAAGATCAAATCTTTGACATCGAGAAAGAATAGTAACCGGAATTTTTCTTACCTCGGTAGTTGCTAATATAAACTTTAGTCTTGGAGGCGGTTCCTCCAAAGTTTTTAGAAGACCATTAAAAGCCTGTTTAGAAAGCATGTGAACTTCATCAATAATAAAGATTTTATACATAGCACTAGTTGGACTGTATTTTGAATTTTCTATGAGCTCTCTGATATCGTCTATTCCTGTTTTAGATGCGGCATCCATCTCAAGAACATCAATATGATTAGAATTTACAATTTCATTGCAAGATGAACAAAAATTTTGTGGTGAACATTTTTGATTTTTATCCTGGTTTTTTAAACAATTTAAAGCTTTTGCTATTAATCTTGCAGTAGTAGTTTTTCCTACTCCTCTAATACCAGTAAGAAGATAAGCATTCGGTGTTTTATTTATTTTGATAGCATTTGTAATTGTCTGCGCTATTACTTCCTGACCAATTAAATCTTTAAATTCTTGAGGTCTATATTTTAATGCTAAAACTTTATTATTTATCATTTTAAAAAAGGAGGCAGGCAACAACCTGAAAAATTTTCACTACGGCTGCTTCCTTTCAGACCTGACCGGGTTTATGAAACATCCACCTGATGCCAACCTCCACATGATTATATCAAGATCGATTTGATAACAGCAAGGCTAGATTTTAATTTTGTGGATTATTTTTCCCTTGATTCAGAGGCTTCATACACGCCCAAAATGTCTAAGCTCTCAGTATGAAAGCCAAGTTCTTCTAAAGCCTTCTGAACTCGACTATCTTCTATATGACCTTGTAAATCTAAGTAAAAATTAGTTTGGTCAAATGTATTTTTAACTGAAAAACTTTCAAGTTTTGTTAAATTTACTTGATTGGTGGCAAAACCTCCTAAACATTTATATAAAGCTGCTGGAATGCTTTTTAATCTAAAAATACAAGTAGTAATATACTTTTTTCCCTTCTCGTTTTCAGGCTGTTTTGGATTTTTCCCCATTATTAAGAAGCGAGTAACATTTCCAGATTCGTCCTCTATATTTTTTTTTAATATTTTTAAATCATAAATTTTTGCTGATAGTTCTGAAGCAATAGCCGCTATAGAAATATCATTACTGTTTGCAAGGTCTCTGGCTGAACCAGCGGTATCAGCTGAAATTATAGTTTTAAAATTATTATTCATTATAATTTGTTGACATTGACCTATTGCTTGAGCGTGACTTCTAACAAATTTTATATCTTTGATATTTGCATTTTTTTTAACTATCAAATTATGTTCAACTTTTTGAAAGTGTTCACCATAAATTTGAAGTTTATATTTTGGTAAAAGATAGTGTATGTCAGCAACTCTACCTGCTAAAGAATTTTCAATTGGTATTACAATTTTATATTCTTCATTTTCATGGGCTGTTTTAAAAGTTTCTTCAAAAGTTGAGCAATTTTTTATTTCAGGGTCTTTAAAAAGTGTTTCACAAGCTATATGTGAATAAGCACCTTTTTCACCTTGAAAAGCTACTTTAGTTTTGTTCATCTATACTTCCATTATTTTTTTAATTTCTATTAGATCTTTTTCTGTGTCAACACTTAAAGGAAAAGTTTTAATATAGCCTACATCAATTTTCATTTTGTTTTCTAAAGCTCTAAGTTGCTCCAAATTTCTACTAATTTCAAGATTACTTCTTTTTAAACTTACATACCTTATTAAAGCTTGATTAGTAAAGGCATAAATACCAATATGATGGTAAATATTTTCTATATTAGAATTTTTTGAAGATCTAAAAAAATCTATCGCGTTAGAAAACTCTTTATCTTTTATATTTTTTTCTGTTGTTACTTTTACTATGTCATTATCAGAGATCTCTTTTTCAGATTGCAATGATGAGGCTAATGTTCCTATATCACAAACTTTTAATTTCATATGGTCCACAAGTGTTTTGATTGATGATGGATCTAAGTTAGGCATATCTCCTTGTAGGTTAATTATAATTTGTGGTTCGTTTTTCAAATCTTTTTGAAAAACTTCAAAAATTCTGTCTGTACCGGTTTGATGATCTCCAAGAGTTATTACTGACTTTCCTCCATAACTTTGGACTAAATTTGCTATTTCTTTATCTGGAGTCGCGACATAAACCTCGCCCATTTTTGCGTTAATAGCCACATCATAAGCATGAAGAACCATTTCTTTATTGTTGATTAATTTCAAAGGTTTATTAGGTAGTCTTTTAGCCTTCAATCTTGATGGTATTATAATAGCAATTTTACTCATAATTTGTGCGTCCCAAAGACGCAAAAAAAAACAACTTATTTTAAGTATTTTTTTTTAAGTCGTGTTATATGTCAATTAGTAATTATCAAATTTATGAATGGTTTTGAATTAAATAAAATAGTAGCAGCGATTTTGGTCACTGTATTGGTTGTATTTGGTATTAATAAATTTACTGACATTCTTTTCCATGTAAATAAACCTAATCAATCTGCATACAAGGTCGAGCTAGTACCTGCCTCAAATACTGGGGCAAGTTCAGAACAAAATGTAAGTATTGCTCAGCTTTTAGCTATGGGAAATATGGAACATGGAGAAAAAGTTTTTAAAAAATGTAGTGCATGTCATATGATTGCAGATGGTGGAAAAAACTTAATTGGTCCTAATCTATGGAGTATAATCGGAGCAAAAACAGCTGCAGTTTCAGATTACAAATATTCAAAAGCTTTAGCAAATTATGGAAAAGAGTGGACGTTTGAAGAAATGAATGGCTTTTTAATTAAACCTTCAAAACATATTAAAGGTACTAAAATGGCTTTTGCAGGTCTGAAAAATGAAAAAGACAGAGCATCTGTGATTTTATATTTAAACTCTAAGGGCGATAATCCTTTACCAACACCTTAATTTAAGCACCAATTAATTATACTTTTTTGAGCATGTACTCTGTTAAGTGCTTGTGTCCAAACTACTGATTGTTTTCCATCAATAATTTCATCGGTAACCTCTTCGCCCCTACCTACGGGTAAACAGTGCATAAAAATAGCATCTGCTTTAGCTAGTTTCATAATTTTTTTATTTACTTGATAACTTTTGAGAAATTTCTTTTTAGCTTTTTTGTTTACTTTGTCGTTCATTGAAACCCATTTATCGGTCATTATGCAATCTGAATCTTCTGCAGCTTCAGATGGATTTTTTGTTATAAAAACATTCGCATTGTTTTTTTTTGCCCAGGTCATTATCTTTTTGCTAGGTTTGTATTTATCAGGACAGCCAATTTTTAGATTAAAATTGAACCTGCCAGCAGCTTCTATCAAAGAATTTGACATATTATTATTACCGTCTCCTAACCAAGAAATAATCTTTCCACTTATGTTTCCTTTCACTTCTTCAAATGTCAAAATATCAGACATTACTTGACAGGGATGGCTTTGGTTTGAAAGACCATTTATAATTGGAATACTTAAGTGTTTTCCAAATTCTTCTAAATTTTCGTGAGATGAAGTTCTAAGCATAATTATATCAGCATACTCCGATAATACTTTAGCAGTGTCTTTTAAAGTTTCTTGACCCTTGCCATAGTGAATTCCTTCTGGATTTAAAAATAATGAAGAACCTCCCAATTGTTTTATAGCAATATCAAATGATATTCTTGTTCTAGTGGATGGTTTTTCAAAAATCATTATCATAGATTTGCCTTCTAAAGGCTTATCTTCATCGGGTGCTGATTTGTTTAAATTTTTTCTGCTAGATTTTCTAGATTTAGCATCATCAATAATTTTTCTTAATTCATCAGATGTTAAATCGGATATATTTATGAAATTTTTCATTTATAAGTTTTACACACTTTTTTAATTATTGCTACAGCTTCATCTATATTTTTCTTTTCAACGGTCAAAGGAGGAAGCAACCTAACAACATTTTCAGCTGCTTTAATTGTAAGAAGTTTATTATCAAATAGTTTATTTATAAAATTTGTTTGATCTTTATGAATTTTTAAACCTATTAATAGACCAACACCTCTTACCTCTTTTATAACTTTTGGAAATTCTATTTTTAGCTTAAATAATTCCTCGTGAAAATATTTTGATATTTTTTTAACTTTTTTTAAAAAATTTTTTTTAAAAATCACATCTAATACTGCATTTCCGATGCTCATCGCTAAAGGATTGCCTCCAAAAGTTGTTCCATGCGAACCAGGAGTCATACATGATGCTACTTTTTTTGTCATCAAGCATGCACCAATTGGAAAGCCACCACCTATTCCTTTTGCTATCGGAACAATGTCTGGTTTTATATTTGCATGTTCGAAAGCAAAAAATTTTCCTGTTCTACCAATCCCACATTGAACTTCATCCAAAATAAGAAGGATTTTTTTTTTGTTACAAATTCTTCTTAAGCCTTTTAAACAATAATCTGGAATAACTTTAATACCACCTTCGCCTAAAATTGTTTCTATCATAATTGCTGCAGTTTTTTTGGTTATAGCCTTTTCCAGAGATTTATGGTCTCCAAAATTAAAATGGTCAAATCCATCAACTTTGGGATAAAATCCTTGAGTTAATTTTTTATTATTGCTTGCAAAGATTGTTGCCAAAGTTCTTCCGTGAAAACTATTATTAATACAAAGTATTCTATTTTTTTCTGGCTTACCTTTTGAATAAAAATATCTTCTAGCAACCTTTATCGATGCTTCAGTTGCTTCTGCTCCAGAATTTTGAAAAGCAACGTAATCAGCAAAAGTTTTTTGACACAGTCTTTTAGCTAGTTTCTCCTGTTCAGGAATTATAAAAGCATTAGATACATGCCAAACTTTTTTTGATTGTTTGTTGATAGCTTTAATAAGATAATCATTTGCATGACCTAATGAATTAACAGCAATGCCTTGCACAAAATCTAAATATTTTTTTCCTTTTGTAGAATATAAATAACAACCTTTGCCTCTTTTGAAAGAAACCTTTTTTCTATTATATGTGTTTAATACTGAGCTCATTATAATTTTATGACTTAATTTTATATCCTTTTTTATAAAGTAAGTAGGCTAAAAACCAAATAGTAATACTTAAAATAAATAAATAAATCAAACCAACAAATATTGATCCATCGGCAGACCCTATAAAGCTATATCTAAATCCATCAATCATATAAAAAAATGGATTTCCTTTGCTAATAGTTTGAAGAAAGCCCGGGAGTCTATCTATTGTATAAAATGTTCCTGAAAGAAAGGATAGTGGTACAATAATAAAGTTAGTAACAGTCGCCATATGGTCAAATTTTTCAGCCCATAAACCAGCAATTATTCCAAGTGCTCCCAGTATAAAAGAAGATAAAAAAGTAAAAATTATTAGATATGAATAATTTTTTATCTGAAGATCTATTAAAAGATAAAAAGTAATTATAGAAATTATAGCTATAATTATACTTCTGGTAACAGAAGCTAGCGTCACAGCTGTTATAACCTCTCCTGGAGATAATGGGGCATATAATATATCAACAATATTTCCCTGAATTTTTCCAATCATAAATGATGACGAAGAATGGGAGAATGATTGTTGGATTATTTGCATAGCAATTAAACCGGGTGCTAAAAAGTTTATAAAAGTAACACCAAGAAAATCTCCTCTTTCCAATCCAATAGCTAATGAAAGAACTAATAAAAAAAGAAGAGAAGAAATTAAAGGAGAGAAAATAGTTTGTATCCAAACAATTAAAAATCTTAAAACTTCTTTCTTATAAAGTGTCCAGACTCCAACCCAATTAATTAATCCAAACTTTCTCTCGCCAATTTTGTATTTTGAGATTATTTCAACCATTAATAGCTTTATAACTCGAATTTTCTAAAAATCTGTGCAAAACTATGTTTCACGGGGATTTTATTAATTTTTGTTGTTTTCGACTACAATATTTTGTAATAGATTATTATTCTATACTATATATAGTATAAGTTGTACTATGAGTTGGAATGACGAAAAAATAGAGAAATTAAAGAGCCTTTGGAGCGAGGGGCATACTGCTAGTCAAATAGCAGAAATGCTGGGTGATACAACAAGAAATGCTGTAATAGGAAAAGCTCACAGACTTAAACTAGAGGCTAGGGCTCCATCGAGACAAACTTCTACAGCGAGCACAAATAAACAGGATACTAGGCCAGCAAAAAAAGCTCAACAACCAATGAGTAGAAAGAGTAAATTTATGTCTATTTTGTTGGATAAAAATTTTGAACCAGAAAAACCAACCCAACTAGAAGAATTAACTGAATCTACTTGTAAATGGCCTATAGGACATCCAGATGAAAAAAACTTTTATTTTTGTGGAAGGAAACCTATAGATAGTTTTCCATATTGTAAACTTCATGTTTTATACGCTTTCCAGCCTAAAAATCCAAAAGAGGAATTAATTAACAAAGAAGACGACGTACCTGCATTTCTTGAAAAGAAAATTAAATCAGCAAGCTAAATTATTTACACTTTTTGCATAAACCGAAGAATTCTAAGTTATATTTATTATATTTCATTCCGGCTGTATCTTGAAAATTAGACAAATAATTAGTTAATTTAGAGTTATTGATTTCAGTAACTTTCTCACATTTTTCACAAATAGAAAAAGCAGTGGCTTTGGTGATTTCACAATTTGAATTTTTACAAGCAACAAAAGCATTTTTACTTTCAATCTTATGAATTTTACCCAATTCAAGTAATTTGTCTAAAGCTCTATAAACTTGTAAAGGGGCTTTGATGCCTTTTTTTTGAACATCATATAAAATTGAATAAGCTTTAAGGGGCCCTTTTGCTTTTTCTATAATTTGAAAAACCATTTGTTGGTTTTTTGAGAGAATCTGTG
>MDTB01145092.1_pt1 | contig 12480 bp, 11 predicted proteins | sample 811161 | NCBI WGS metagenome assembly MDTB01 (sample SAMN05326650, study PRJNA326480) | marine metagenome | isolation source: seawater | place: Mediterranean Sea | collected 2009 | reverse complement strand
CTCGTATGGCGTTGATGATTCAGGGTGCGCAACTCGAACTGCGTGAGGTGTTGCTGCGCGACAAGCCGGCAAGCATGTTGGCGATCTCACCCAAGGGCACGGTGCCAGTGTTGCAAACCGTGCACCGCGTGGTGATCGATGAGAGCCTAGATATCATGTGCTGGGCCATGTCTACCGAAAGCGACTGGTTTTCGTTGCTGGCGCAAGCAGAGCAACTCGAGCAAGCTCGATCCTTCGATGAAAAGTTTAAACCGCATCTGGATGCGTATAAATACCATCGGCCAGGCGCAGAGCGCTGCCGAGAAGAATATCGCGATTTGGCGGCTAGCCATTTGGATCGATTTGAAGCCAACCTTCAGCGCCACGACTATCTGCTGGGAACTGTGCCGCAATTCTTAGACCTTGCCGTTATGCCCTTTGTGCGTCAGTTTGCTTCGGTGGATCGACAGTGGTTTGACAACCAGCACCGACAAAGCCTGCGGCGCTGGCTAGATCGATGGTTAGTTGATCCGCTGTTTACGTCGGTAATGACCAAGTTTCCGCAATGGCAGGAGGGCTGTTTGGGGGAGCGATGGCCTAGCGGCGAGAGCACGCGGGCTGAATAACACGAGAGAGGAGAGGCAGAATATGCAGCAATGGATCATCGGAATTTTGGGTTCGATTGGGGCGGTTCTACTGGCAATGGTGGTAGCGTGGGCTGGCTCCGACCAGGGTATCTTGTACGACGATTTGTCGGTTTTTGTTTGGTGCGGGGTATTTGCCTTTGCCGTGCAGTGGTTAATTTTCATTCACGCTTGGTTTGCCCAATCCGAGCATTTTTTCGATCTCACAGGCTCGTTGACCTATATGGTGTTGGTGCTCGCGGGTTGCTACCTCAGCGCAGCCTTTGACGTTCGTTCCTTGGTCATTGTTGGTCTGGTGCTGATCTGGGCGCTGCGGTTGGGGCCGTTTCTATTTTTTCGAATTCAAAAGGCCGGCGAGGACCGCCGCTTTCGCAGCATCAAGGTGTCGTTTCCGACATTCTTTATGACTTGGACGTTGCAGGGTGCGTGGGTTTTCGTCACGGTCAGTGCGGGTCTTGGGGCTATTACCTCCAGCACCAAAGTAGCGCCTGAGCTGGCCTTTTATCTGGGGCTCGCCATGTGGATTGCGGGCTTTGCCATCGAGGTGATTGCTGATCGGCAAAAGACAGCCTTTCGTGCAGATCCCGCGAATGCCGATGCCTTTATTACGACCGGGCTTTGGGCGTGGTCGAGGCATCCCAACTACTTCGGTGAGATTTTTCTTTGGGCCGGTATTGCGGTGATTGCAATGCCCACCTTGCAGGGCAATCAGATTTATTTGCTGCTATCCCTGATTTGGGTGGTGGTACTGCTTACCGCCATCAGTGGTGTTCGCATGCTGGAGAGCCGCGGCAACAAACGTTGGGGTAATGATCCAGAGTACGTCGACTACATGAAACGCACGCCCATGCTGATGTTATGGCCGCCGCGCAAACGCAGTTAGTTTGCCGCTAGCCAAGAAAAAGCCCGCTGTTGCGGGCTTTTTTTCTTTATGAGTTCTCGCAAACCTAAAGGTTTTGACCACCGTCTATTGAGACGGTCTGGCCGGTAATCCAATACGCTCTGGCGGATAGCAAAAACGCGATTACTTCGCCTACTTCCTCTGGCTCGCCCATGCGCCCAAAAGGAATGCCAGACAGCGCGCCGTTGTACATAGCCGGAGCATGTTGCTTGGCTTGGACCCACAAACCGCCCGGGAACTCGATAGAGCCCGGCGCAACACAATTCACGCGAATGTGGTCTGGCGCCATGTTCTTGGCATGGGTTTGCGTCATTTGTATGACCGCGGCTTTTACTGCCCCATAGGCAGCGGAGCCTGCGGAAGCGCCAATGCCTGAGATAGATGACACATTGACGATAGCGCCCTTGCTGACTTTCAGTGCCTCGGTCGCCGCCCATGTGCAGCGCACGACGCCCATCACGTCAATGTCCATGCTTCTTGCCCAGCTGTCTTCGTCATCGGTGTTGCCGAAACCGCTGGGGTTGTTCACCAGTCCATCGATGGAGCCCATGGCACTTTCTGCCGCGGCAATATAGGTCTTGATTTGCTCGGCATCGGAGACGTCACAAATTGCCCCGTGAATCTTGCTCCCGTGTTTTGTTAAGGCCGCAACCGCGTCATCCAAACTTTCCTGCGTGCGTCCGCAGATAGACACATTCGCACCTTCTGCGGCGCAAGCTGCCGCTGCGGCGAGCCCAATGCCTCGAGTTCCGCCGGTAACAATAACGTTTTTGTTCTTTAAGCCTAGATCCATGGAAATTCCTTATTCAGTCGCTCAGGTTGTTGTCTTGATTGCCAAGGTTGCCAAAGAGGAGGGCATATATATAAGCATTTAGCGATGTTGCTTGGGTGTCCCACGTCACTTGATTGTGCTTAACCATGTCCATAGGCCTAACCGGCAGGGTTCGGCAGCCGGCGAATCTGCTGAAAGAAAATGATCAGCGCGGCCGAGGTCAATATTGCTGCGACCCAAAAAGCGCTACCTGGCAAATACAGGGGTGCGCTGTCGGACGTGAAGTAGGTGAACGTCTGTGTCAGCAATAGGGGGCCAACGATCATAGCGACACTGCTCACGCTAGCCATGATGCCTTGTAATTCGCCCTGGCTGTCGACGGCCACCTGGTTGGACAATATGCTGTTCACCGATGGAGCCGCCAACCCGCCCAATGATGACATACCGCACCAGAAAAATAGCTCTGCCGAACTGCCTGCAGTTGCGACCCCTACAAAGGCAACAATGGTTGCCGTGATGCCAAAGTAAGCGCAGCGCACCGGACCGAATTTGGGAATGACGATGCGCAGTAGTCCGCCTTGCACAATCACCGACATGACACCGACAAAGGCCATGGAAAGACCAACGTCTAAGGGTGTCCATGCAACGGTTTCGATGGTGTAGAAATTCCAGTTAGACGGCCAAATGTGATGCCCGATATTGTTGAGAAAGACCGCGATCACTAGACCAATCAGCAGCGGGTACTTGCTAAGCTGCGTTAGCGCCCCCCACGGGCTCGCTCGTTTCAACTCAAAGGGGCGCCGATTTTCTGGCGCCAGTGTTTCGCGAAAGAAGATCAGGCCATAAAGGGTGTTAATGAGCGCAAGCCCCGACGCAATGAAGAAAGGTGCACGCAGATCCCAGGCGCCGATGATGCCGCCCAGCGCCGGGCCGACAATAAAGCCCAGACCAAACGCCACGCCTAATAAACCAAAGTTCTGGGCCTTATCCTCGGCTGTGCTAACGTCAGCGATCAGTGCGTTCGCGATCGCGTAGGTTGCGCTAGTAATGCCGGTAAGCAAGCGGCCTAGGAACAACATCCATAGCGCAGTGGCAAAACCCGATAGCAAATATGCCCCGCCGTAAACGAAGAGCGACGTCACGAGTAACGGTTTGCGCCCATAGGCATCGCTTAAATTCCCGAGCATGGGCGCGAACATAAAATTCGTCACCGCGTAGCTGAAGATCAGATAGCCGCTGAGCGCTGAGGCATCGGATAGATTGACATTACCGATTAGCACCAAGAACTGCGGTAGCACCGGTACAATGACCCCAAAGCCCACTGTGTCCAAAAACACGGTGATGCTGACGAAGGTAAGGGCATGTCGTTTGTGCATAGGCTAGTCCTCTGCAGGATCTATAACCTTGGCGTGATCCTCTACTGAAGCAGGAGCCATTAGTCGCTGTTGCTGTGGTGATGCGTTGGGATAGTCCAGCAGATTATAGGGCACCCGAGCCCAGCTAGAGTGCGGCGGGCTGTATTTGTAGAGCAGTGTTCTGCGTTCCCGCGAACCCTGCCAGGTCGCCGTGCCGTGAATCAGGGCTTCGGTAAAAATAAGCACATCGCCAGTACGCAATTGTGGTTGAACTATATAATCTGGTCGAGTCTCTTGCCGGAGCACTGCTTTTGGTACGGCTTGAATAAAATTGGTTTTGTGGCTGCCCGGAATGCATATGAAACCGCCGTCATCGGGCCCGACATCGTTGAGCGCCCAAGTTGCTACCATCAGCCCATTGCGCATCATGCCATCGTGATAGTGGTACCAGTGGTCGCTCTCGTAGCGCATCGGACCGCCGTGAATGGGCTGACCTGGGGCGCCGGGTTGCATAAAAATGCAGTAGTCATGATCGGCGCGAAGGCGCGGTCCGATTAGCTCAACAAGGTAGGGCAGCACCTGCGGATGATCGATCAGATTCAAAAACTCACTGCCCCAGCGGCTGACGGCCTCCCTGCGCCGAAAGGCCCCATCGTCAGGCTGCGGTGGCCAAGCGCTATCGGCTAGTTGAGAAAGCGTCTCGCATTGCGCCCTTGTGAGCACGTTGGGCAGCACCAAAAAACCCTGTAAATCGAAGCGGAATTTCTCTTCTTCAGTGAGCATCAAGGGTCTCTATGTAATTGCTGATCTGGGGAGTGACGCGTTATGTTAGCCGAGCAGACATGAAGGAGTCTTGGGAAATGGATTATATGTTAGACCGCGACTGGAGCCAGCCTGTGCGATATCCCGACCCGGCTATTGAGGTACTAGATTCAAGATTTCGACAGTACGTGCTGGGCAGCGCGGCGCTGGAACGACTTTGGACTGGCGGGCGCTGGACCGAAGGCCCCGTTTGGTTTGGCGACCAGCAGCGCCTGCTCTTTAGTGACATACCCAATGACCGAGTGATGTGTTGGTCAGCCATCGACCGATCGACGCATGTATTTCGTCATGGCGCGAACTACGCCAACGGCAACACCCGGGACCGGCAAGGGCGGCTGGTGACCTGTGAGCATGGACGCCGGGTAACACGTACAGAAATTGATGGTTCTGTCACGGTGTTACTTGACGCCTTTGCAGGCAAAAGACTAAACGCGCCGAACGATGTGGTCGTACACCCCGATGGCAGCATTTGGTTTACCGACCCCGGCTACGGCAGCCTTGGGCATTATGAAGGGCATAAGGGTGAGCTGGAATTGCCCACCCGTGTCTATCGCATTGACGCGAACACCGGCGCAGCCAAAGTGGTCGATGAAATGTTGGAAAAACCCAACGGTCTAGCATTCTCACCGGACTACAAAATTCTTTATGTCAGCGACACCGGCGTTTCGCACAAGCCAGGGCACCCTCGTCAAATACATGCCTTTGATGTCACCGATGACAACACATTGGCGAATCATCGCGTTTTCTGTGATTTGGGCACGGCCGTACCGGATGGTTTTCGGGTAGATGTCGATGGCAACGTTTGGAGTAGTGCCGGCTGGGCAGGTGCGGCTGACGACGGGGTTCATGTGTTTGCACCAGATGGAGACAAGATTGGCGCTATCCATATGCCCGAGACTATTTCTAATGTTTGCTTCGGCGGTGAGAACCGTAATCGTCTGTTTATGACTGGCTCGCAGTCGGTTTATAGCCTATACACCGAGACTCAAGGCGTGCCTTATGCCTAGGCCTTTGGGGTCTGGCTTCCCTTGAGCAAATATTACTCGTGCAGGTAGTGCTCTAACCCCACCAACGATTGTTCGCCTGCTTCCAGTCGCGCAATGGTTTGCAGATGCACTTCGTCTGGGCCGTCATAAATACGGAACGCGCGTGCCTTGCCAAACGCTCGCGCGGCTGGGGTATCGCCGGTAACACCGCGAGCGCCAAACAACTGAATGCATCGATCTGCGATGTCTTGGTAAACCTTGGCCACAGCCACTTTGATCATGGAAATTTGTTTCCGTGCTGCCTTGTTGCCGATGGTATCGAGCAAGTGGGCGGCACGCTGTACTAGCAGCCGACACTGGTCTAGCTCGATACGTGAAAGACTGATGGCGGCTTGAGTTGAGCTGTACTCGTCGATGCGTTTGCCAAAAGTGCTGCGGCTTTGCGAGCGCCTCACCATCAAACTAAGCAGCACTTCACACTCACCAATGGCGCGCATGCAGTGATGCAGGCGTGCTGGCCCCAGCCTCGCCTGACCGATGGCAAATCCGGCACCTTCATCGCCTAGCAAATTGCTGACAGGCACCCGCACATTGGTGAACTCAAGTTCAGGGTGCAGGTTCGTCTGGGACAGGTGATCAAATACCGGCAAGTTGCGCACTACATCGATACCCGGTGTGTTTCGGGGAATCAGCACGAGCGACTGGCGTTGGGACTTCTTAGCCTCCGAGTCTGTGACGCCTACCAGTATTAATAGCTCGCATCTGCTGTGGGAGCCATTAGAGGCAAACCATTTGCGACCGTTAATCACGTATTCGTCGCCGTCGCGCTCGATTCGCGTTTGCAGATTGGTTGGGTCCGATGACGCGGCATAGGGCTCTGTCATGGCAAAGGCGGAACCAATCTCGCCCTCAAGTAAGGGGGCTAACCACTGCCGCTTTTGTTCTTGGTTACCAAAGAGCTGCAGCAGTTCCATGTTCGGCACGTCTGGGGCATTACAATTAAAAACATGAGAGCCCCATTCCAGCCGACCTAAAATCTCCGCTACCGCGGTGAATTCCAAGTTTGTCAGTCGCAGCCCGGGTTCATCGTCAGCAAGCCTTGGTAGCGCCATGTTCCAAAGGCCAAGTTCTTTGGCCTCTGCGCGAAGCGCCTGCTGAATGTCTGGCACAGGGTGTCCGCTCTTCGCCTGCTGCTCCCAGAGTTTGTTGTTGGGCAGTACACGTTGTTGAAAAAAAGATTCGACTTGGGCTGCAATATCGAAAGCACGCTGCGGTAGATCAAACATGAAATTCCCCCGGGATATTGTGCAGTATGCCCAGCTGGTTGAACGGATTGAAGACGGTGAACGGCTTCCGTTCAGACACTGGCAAAGGTTAACGTTTCTGTCAGAATTGCCACCCCTCGTGTGCACCCAAGCGGGCCAACGTGACAAATATTCTGAGTGTCGAATTCCTGCAATTCACAGTTCGCGCCGCGCTTTTTTGCTGTGCGGCTACGGCCGCAATAAGCCCCGTCTTTGGATCGGCTGACACGCTGGAATCGAAGCGACCAAACATTGTTCTGTTGTTGGCAGACGATTTGGGTTTTGCGGATTTGGGGTCATACGGCAGTGAAATCAACACCCCCAGTATCGATCGCCTGGCGGCGTCGGGTATGCGCTTTTCCAACTTCCATGTAGCGGCCTCCTGCGCACCGACGCGGGCTATGTTGATGACCGGGCTCGACAGTCACACAGCAGGTGTGGCGAATATTCCGGAAGCCATACCCGAAGACCAGGCCCATGCGCCGGCCTATCAAGGCGTGCTGAAAACCGATATTCCAACCGTTGCTGAGATGCTCCAAAGTGTTGGATACAGAACGCTGATGAGCGGTAAGTGGCACCTTGGTTTTAGCGATGGCGAGAAGCCCAGTGAGCGCGGTTTCGACCGCACGTTGATGTTGGCTGACACCGGCGCAGATAATTGGCGTCAGCGCTCTTACCTACCGATCTACGCCGAAGCCAATTGGTTTGAAGACGGTGAACCCACGACATTGCCTGAGAACTTCTATTCGTCCGAATACCTAGTCGATAAAGCCATTGAGTACATTGGTAATCGGTCCCAGCAACCGTTCTTTGCCTACGTGGCCTTTCAAGCAGTGCACATACCCGTGCAAGCACCAGCGGCATTTCGCGACAAGTATTTGCAAAGCTACACCGGTGGGTGGCATGACTTGCGCAAAGCGCGCAGTGAGGGTTTGGCGCGCACGGGTGTTTTGCCTGCGGTGCTCGAAGGGCGTGAGATGCCCACCACTCCTGCCTGGCAATCGCTGAGCGCTGAGCAGCAAGCCTTCGAGGCTCGTGGCATGGCGGTATACGCGGGCATGGTAGACGCCATGGACTTTCACGTCGGTCGCTTGATCGAGCATATCGAGAAGATTGGCGAGCTAGACAACACCGTATTTATCTTCTTGTCAGACAATGGTGCAGAAGGTTCGATTGTTACCCGACACCAAGCGCCGGACTCCAAGGCTCCGGTGGCGCCCTTTCAACTGTGGATGCGCCTAGTCGACTACAACACTGACGCTCAAACCTTGGGCGAGCGAGACAGCTATCACGACATTGGCCCCGCATGGGCCAGCGCTGCTGTAGGTCCATTGTCTTGGTACAAGTTTTTTGCTGGAGAAGGCGGTCTCCGGGTGCCCTTGGTAATTAGCGGGGCCCACGGAGGGGTGAGCGTGGTGCCCCAAGAGGCTGGCGGCGTGAGTCCAGCACTAGGCTGGGCAACTGACATCGTGCCCACGGTTCTGGGGCTGGCTGGTGTTGCGGTGCCTGATGAGCTCGAAGGCAGGAGCCTGCTGCCGTTGCTCAGGAGTGAAGCTCAAGCAGTGCGTGGCAACGAGGATGGTTTTGGGTATGAGTTGGGTGGCAACAAGGCGTGGTTCCAAGGCGACCATAAGCTGGTGTTTAACCGCATTGCCAATGTCGGCAAGTGGCAGCTATTCAACCTAAAAAACGACCCTACCGAGAGCCAAGATTTAAGCGCCAGCGAGCCTGATCGCTTCGCCGCGATGCGGGCAGCTTTTCAAGCATGGGCTTTAGACCGCGGCGTGCTGCCGGTAGCAAAGGACTATAATCAGGGCCAAACCGTGTTGAACAAAGGTATGCGTAACCGCCCAGGATTTTTGCTCGGTCTGGGCTTGGCGGCGTTAACGCCATTAGTACTCATCATACTTTTGGTGGTCTGGTGGGTGCGTCGGCAGCGGGTCAAAACGCAGTAAAGTTAATTGCTTCACCCGAAGGCTGCACATGTATCGACCCCACTAGCCATCGATTATCGCGACACAGCGAGTCCAGCCAGCACTAGCGTTGGCGATCTTCACAGGAAAGCAGGCGACGGTGAAACCGTGATCCGGTAGCGCCTCTAAGTTATGCAACTTTTCCATTTGCCAGTAAGGAATCTCCCGCCCTGCTTTGTGCCCCTCCCAGATCATGCTGGGATCGGGGTTCTCCGCCCACTTTTTGGCGGTGTGATTGAACGGTGCATCCCACGACCAGCCGTCTGTCCCTACAACGCGCACCCCACGCTCGGTGAGATATAAGGTGGCTTCCCGGCCCATGCCGCAGCCGGCGTCTACGTAACCGGGCTCTGCAAAGACAGACCCTGCCCGAGTATTTACCAGCACAATATCGAGCGGCTGAAGGTCGTGTTTGATGCGTGCGAGTTCGGCTTCAATGTCTGCGGCGCTGACCAGATAGCCGTCTTCGTAGTGTCGAAAGTCGAGTTTGATCCCAGGCCTAAAGCAGTAGTCCAGCGGCGTTTCATCAATTGACGGGGCGCGATCAGCACCATTGTTGGTGGTGGAATGAAAGTGCCAAGGCGCATCCATGTGCGTGCCATTGTGGGTCGACAGGGTGATCGTCTCTACCGCCCAGCCTTCGCTTTCAGGTAGGTCCGAGGCCTGCAATCCCGGAAAAAAGTGCGCGAGACCGTTAGCGGTCTCTGCGTGGTTGCGATAGGTCACCTTCGGACTACCGCCTGGATGATCACTATGTTCGTTGTTGTCGATGGACACGGATAGATCAATAAAGCGTGGCATGGCAGCTCCCTCTCCCTTTGCGTACAGAGAATGCTATCACTAGATCTAGAAACCGAATAAAACTTAAGAGTCGATCTTGGCGAGCAGGGCGTGCAAAAAAAACTCCTGCACGATAAGGCCGGCATCAAAAGCGCGGTTGTGCCAAAGGCAGCCGCGGCCGGGAACGCTGCCGTCCAGTGCCAGATATTGCATGCAAGGGCTGCGCTCCCACTGCGAATCCTCAAACAGTAGTTCCGCCAACGGACGAGTCTTCAAGCTCGTCAGCGCACCCATACCCGAACCTTGAGTCGTCACCGATCTGGCAAGCACAATATGCGCACCGTCAATGGTCAACGCGATATGCCGTGCATAGACGTTGCGTTGCGTTGATAACAGCTCGCGCTCCCAGACATTGCCGGGCTCCAGGCCCTCGCCTAGCAGGCTTAGCCCTGGCTTGGTTGCAAAGGTGTGCTGTAGCTTTTGCGTCAGAGAGGTGCTGAGTTGCAGCCATGGGTGTAGCGCTTCAGCAGTGCCCAGCGTCTCCAAAGATGGCATCGGGCTTGCGCCTCGCAGCCAAGCGATTGCTTGAGAGGGTTCGGTATTAGGATGCACTGAAACGTGTTCTGTGGAGAAAACGCGAGCATACCAACGCTGGTAAAAAGCGTCCTTGTTGAACAGCTGACTATTTTGTGGCCGGGGCTGCTATCGCCCTCGAAAACGCCGTTATAAGCTCCAAGCATGCTAGGTGAGAAAAGCGGGTAAGCGCATCGTGATTAAATTTCCGCAGCGTGTAGGACTGGTTGAAAATGCAGAAGGCGAGACCTCGGCGCCCTATGACGTGGTGTATTTGCAAGATACGGACAAACCCCTGCCCGAAAGCATTAATTACCGCACCCGCTATGCCTACTTCAAAACCATCGCACGCGGCGGCAAATCACTGATCATGTCTTGCAAAGACCTACATCTCTCTCGCGTGGTTTGCTACAAAACCTTACGGCCGGAACTTGCGAATGACCCGATTGAGCAGCAGCGACTGCTGCGCGAGGCCCGAGTCTCCGCGCTGTTGCAGCATCCGAACACCGTTCCTACCTATGAGGTTGGTCGCGACAGCAAGGGCAAACTCTACTTCACCATGAAGCTGGTGCATGGCTATACGCTTCGCGAAGTGTTGGATTATCGCGAGCGCTACGACCTGACACAGTTGCTAGAAGTTCTGGTGCAAATCGCCCAAGCGCTGCAGTACGCCCATACCCATGGCGTAATCCATCGCGATGTTAAGCCTGAGAATATTTTGGTCGGCCCATACGGCGAGGTGCTGTTGCTTGATTGGGGCTTGGCCAAGGTTTGGCATCCTGACGGCACCGATGCTGAAGCACATAACGCCGACGAAAAAGAGGGCGGCACGGGTAAAACCATGACCGGTCGCGGCAAGCTGCAGGGCAGCATCTGCTATATGTCGCCGGAGCAAATTAACCGTGACGTTGGCATTGATGGCCGAGCGGATGTGTTCAGCTTGGGCTCGGTGCTCTATGAGATTTTATGCGGGGAAAACCCAGCGGTTGGGGAATCGATGGCGGAGCTAAAACGTAGTGCTTTGGAAGAAACCCCTATCGCCCCCAGCGCGATAGGTCAGTTTCCCGTTCCCGAAAGACTCGAAGCATTGGCAATGAAGTGCTTGAGTAAGGACCCCGATCTACGACCACAAACCGCCTCAGAGTTGGTTCGGGAGTTGAACGAGGATTGGCGTTAGCCGAGATCAATTCGGGCAAAACGCGCTTGGTCTTTCCCTATCCAACACTGATACACGCTCCCCGTACCTTGCAAAACCGGCGTAATCCAAAATCGCGTGGTGCTGAACGCTGCGATTATCCCACATCACCACAGTATTCGGTGTCCACTTCACCCGGCATTGAATCCGTGGGTTAGTGGCAGTGCGTTGGTAAAGCCCCTGCAGCAGCATGTCGCTTTCCCAGCGTGGAATGCCTTCAATATGTGAAGTAAAACTGCGGTTGGCAAACAAGTAAGGCTTACCGTTTTGCGGTTGCACTGGTATCAAGGGGTGCGATGCCTTGGGGTAGGTTTGACCATCGCGCAAGCGAAGGCCGTAGTTGCGCAGATCAATCTCGCCGTCGTGGTAGGCAGTCTTGCCGATCAGCATTTTCTGCATATCGGTAGATAGCTCCGCGAAGGCTGCATGCATATTGGCGAACATCGTGTCTCCACCGCCATTTTCCGGGCACTGAGTGACATAGAGAATCGAGGCCATCGGCGGAATCTCTTCGCAGGACACATCAGAATGCCAAGCCTCACCATTGGTGAGTTTGGCGTCTGGTTTGGTATTCACCACGAAGAGTTCAGGGTCTTCTTGATTCATGCCGTTGCGCTTGGAGGGGTGGATATGCAGTTCACCAAACAGGCGGCCAAAGTCTTTGTGTTGGTCTCGAGTGAGGGTTTGATTGCGGAAAACTAGAACATGGTGAGTGAAGAACGCTTCCTTAATCATCGCCACATCGCTGGGGCCAAGTTCAGCAAGATTGGCGCCTGAGATTTCGGCGCCGACGGACGGGGTGATTGGCGAGATTTCCATGGCGGCTTCATTCTAAGTTCAAACAGAGGTTAGCGTTCACGGCAATGTAAGTCAGTAAGTGGCAGGGCAAAAAAAGCTCCCCTCAGGCTAAGGGGGTTCGTGTTTCGTTCAATCGCCAAGCGAACGGTCCAAGACGCTTAGCCACATAGATGCGGTAACCCGAGTGAAGAAATCTCGGCCTCGCCCATCGTACAGTCGTGGGTCGAAGGCCTTGCCCCATGCGATGTTTGAACCCGCTACCCGCAGACGCACGCAGGGTCAGTGAATCTAGCGGCTGAAACAATACGATTATTTGGATTCACCGTATTTTCGTCAATTCCACCGAAGTCCTCATACCGACATACGATATTGATTTCCAACACGTTTGAGATGGAGGT
>MDTB01097658.1_pt1 | contig 12481 bp, 13 predicted proteins | sample 811161 | NCBI WGS metagenome assembly MDTB01 (sample SAMN05326650, study PRJNA326480) | marine metagenome | isolation source: seawater | place: Mediterranean Sea | collected 2009 | reverse complement strand
TATGGTGGAGATGTAACAAGAAAAAATAAACTTTTAGATAAACAAAAAAAAGGTAAAAAAAGAATGAGACAATTTGGAAAAGTTGATATTCCTCAAAATACATTTCTTAATGCATTAAAAATGAATGATAACTAAATTATTTACTCTTAATTAAAGTATCATTTTCAATTGGTGGCCAAATGTTATATCGTTCAAAGTACCATTTATATTTAGAGATATTGTTTATAGTAAAATAAATACAAACAAATATAAATAAATAAGTAAAATATTTCTTTGAAAAATTCAAATTATTTTCAAATAAGTATTTCCAAAAAGGCAGAAGTATAAAAATTAATAATGAAAGGTTATAAAATATACCAAACCGATATGCAGGTGCATTTATAAACCATACTATATTAGAAAAAATTATTATTAAGAAAAGAATAATGTAATTTTTTTTTTTAAAAATATTAACAATGTAATTAAAAATATTTTTTCTAAAATCAATAGATCGAATAAGCAAAAATATTATTGGAACAGAAAATATTAAGAAAAATACTAAATATGTCTCAATAATTTTGTTAATATGATTTTTAAACCACGTTTCTATCCATTTATAACCTGATACATCTATTGAAGTATCAATATCACCCTTGGCAAATGACTCTATAAGATAAGTTTCAAAAAGTGCCTTGTCGTTATTTATAAAACATGTTTTTTCTATAGGCCATATTAAGCATCCACTAATTATATAATTTTGAAATAACCATAAAATAGGTAATATTGAGAATAGAAGAATTTTCTTCCAATCTAATTTGTTTAATAAACTTATAGATATTAGAGACAGTATATAAAAAATTAATAAAACATTACTTATTTTTATTACAAAAGCAAAACTAAATAAAAGAAATGAAATTAGAAACAAATTATTACCATCTATTTTATTTTCTAATTTGTATTTAACTATAAGTATTAATGTATAAAATGACAAAATTACACCTGGAAAATCTGTGCCAATTTCCTTGTATTTATTTATAACACCCAAAAAAAATATTAATGCAAAAAAACTAACTAAAGCTGAATAGTATGATTTTTCTTTAAGTGATTTATTATATGTTTTGTAAGTATCAAATATAAATATACTGTATAAAAGTGAACCTAAAATAAATAAAGTACTTGAAATTGAATTAATATAAAAGATCGAACTAATAAAGAGTCAATTTGAATTATAACTTATATTTCTATCATGAGTTATTTGAAAAATATTTTTTTCATTAAAGTTTAAAATTGTATTATAATGATAACTATAATCATCATGTACACCAGAGTAGTATGCATATACATAACTAAGCAATGATACAATTAATATAAATTTTATTTTTTGTCTTTTTTTATTATTTTGCAGAAAAAAAAATATTACAAATAAAACAATTCCGATTAATACAATAGATGTTGTTACAAATATATTTAATGGAAAAATAAAATTTATGAATATTGATATTATTGATATCAAGAATAGACCTTGAATAAAAATTAACCCATCAGTTTTTAATGAATTTTCATAAATATTTGTATATTTATCGAATATTGTGCCAAAACCTAAAATTGAAATAAGAAATATTATAATTAATATAGGAAAAATTACATGATTTAATTCATTAAAATACATATAATTAGCACCTATAAAATTTCTCTATAATTTTTATAGAGTCACATGAACCTTTTAATAAATTTTTACTAAGATGACTGTCTTTATTAATAATACAAAAACGAAATTTATTTAATAAAGATGTAAGAGGAGTATTTTCATTTTTGATAATTAATTTATTTTTTTCGTAAAATTCATGTTTATCAAAATTTGCCAAAAAGTAATTGTTATTTTTTAAAATTATTTTAATTTTTCTAATCTTTTTTTTAAAAAAATTACCTGTTACAAAAACAATATCTATGTCCCTTTCAATTTTAAATGTTAATTTACTAACAATTTTTTTTTTATTTTTATCTTGTTTTATTATTGTTTGATTTAAATTCGTTATTTTGCTCAGTTCAAATATTTGAGATAACATAGATAATGAATGAAATCCCCAGTCCCAAACTGGATGAATATCATTTCTTATAGGACCATTACTTCCTTCATAAATATATATTTTTTTAATGAATTTGTGGTTTTGAGAAATAATATCTTGTATTTTCACAAAAATTTCTGAAAAATAATTGCTAATATTTGGAATTACTATCATATTATTATTTTCAACAATTTTTTGAATTTCTATTGCTTGTTTATAACTGCTACTTATAGGTTTCTCTAAAATAAGAGGTATTTTTTTTGAAGAAGCTAACTTTACAATATCTAAATTTACATGTGGCAAAGCAGCTACATAAACACAGTCAACTGAATTATCTTCAAAAAGATCATGAATACTTTTAAATATTTTAATTTTATTTGTTAAATAATTATTTTTTTCTTTCCTACTAACTATAGATTTTATTAAAAAATTTTTATTATTATTTATTTCATTAATAACTTTCTTCGACCAATCACCACTCCCTATAACGCTAATTTTGAGCATAAATTAGTATTTATAATTTTTTTTAGCCCAATCCATATATTTTTTTAAACCTTCTTCTAATTTTATTTTCGGTTTATAATTTAGATGTTTTATAGATTTTTCGACATTTGGACATCTCCTTTGCGGTTCATCAGCAGGATATGATTTTGGATGCTTAATATATTTAGCAAATATTTTTTTTGAATTTATTTTTTTAAAAATTTTATAGATTTTTTCAACTGAAACCTCAGGTTTGTTATTTCCAATATTATAAACTTCACCTATTTTACCGTATTTAACTACTCTTAAAAATCCCTCAATCGCATCACTAACATAACAATATGTTCTTGTTTGATTCCCTGAACCATAAATTGAAATGATATTATTTTTCAAAATATTAATAGCGAAATTTGGAAAAATTCTATAATCATTTTGGTTCATTCCTGGTCCATATACATTAAATGGCCTAATAATATTGGTATGAACATTAAAATATTTACTATAAATATAACATAAAGTTTCACCAAGCCTTTTGCTTTCATCATAACATGCTCTAGGACCCATAGAATTAACATTACCTCTATAGTTTTCTTTTGTTGGAATATTTTTATTATCTGGATCGCCATATATTTCACTTGAACTAAAAAAAATAAATTTAGCTTTATTTTGTTTTGCTATATTTAATAGATTTCTGGTACCATTAATTGTAACATCGAGTGTTTCAAGAGGTTTTTGTCTATAGTAAAAAGGACTTGCAATACCTGCTGCGTGTATAATTATATCAATTTTCTTATTAATTTTAAGCTTTTTAGAAACATCCTTTTTTAGAACACTTAAGTTTTTATTTTTATAATAAACATTTTTTTTAAATGTTATGTCTATTGCAGTTAATTTTATAGGTTTTTTTAAGAACTTATTATATTCCATAAAAACTTCAATAAAATATTTACCTATAAATCCATTTGCTCCAGTAATAAGAATACATTTATTACTAAAGTAATTGGCAAATTTTTTGGTGTTTTTTACAATTTCTATTCTATCATCTACAAATTGATCATTCATGACAATCTTTTGAAAGGTATTGGTTTATAAAATTTAATTTTTTTATTTTTAAAAAAATATTTTTTTATATCTTTAAAATATTCAAATGCAAAAACAACTACTATATCAATATCTTTATGTATATTAAATTTTCTAGGTAAAATATCTATATGTTTTCCAGGTGAAAACCTATTTTGTTTTAATGGACTATCATCAATAATATAATTAATTAATTTTGGATCAATATTTGAAAAGTTTGTTATTGTAGAAACTCTTGCCGGCGCTCCATAACCGATTACATACTTATTTTTAACATTAAAATCAATCAGCTTTTCTCTCAATTTATTTGAAAAAAAATTAATTTTTTTGTTAAATATTTTAAAAGATTTATAGTTTAAACTTTTTTCTTCATCAAATAAAATTTTATTACATCTTGATGTTTTTTTAAAATTTATGGTATTTTTAATATAGCATCTCAAACTTCCACCATGAATATCAATTTTTTCAATATCGTATAAAGACATTCCAACTTGTTTAAAAAGTTTATTTATTGAGTTTGCTGAATAATAAAATGGTCTATCAAAATAAAATCTTTCATATTCAAAGTTTTTCAAAAAATTATCTAAGTATTCTATTTCAATTATTAGTGTTCCATTATCTCTTATAAATTCTTTAACATTTTTTGCAAAAACTAATGGAGTTTTTAAATGTGTTATAACACTAGATGCTACAACAAGATCTGGTTTTTTGTAATCTTTTAAAATTTCTTTTATAATTTTTTTATCAAAAAAACCAATATATGTTTTTAATCCTTTACTATTTGCAATTTTTCCAACATTAATTGAGGGATCTACTCCAATTGAATTTATTTTTAATTTTTTAAGTGGTTCTAATAAAATTCCATCATTTGATCCAATATCAACTACAAACTCATATTTTATTAATTTTTTTGATAATTTTATAAAATGCTCTTTTAACTTCTTATTAACAGATGAAAGATAATAATAATCCTTAAAAAGAATATTTCTATCGATAATTTTTTGTATTTGTCCAGCCTTACAATTACTACAAAAAAATACTTTGAGATTATATTTTTTTTCTTTTGTAATTTCGTAATTGTTCTTTGGATATTTATTAGCCAGTGGTTGTTTTCCAAGATCAATCGCGAGTTTAGTATCTTTTGAATTGCAAATTCTACATTTCATATGAAATATTTTTTTACTTTAGTTACTATAATCCAATAAACTACTGAGAATACATTATAATATCTTATTTTTTTTCCTTCTTCGTAATTTCTACCATTATAATTTACTGCAATTTCAAACAATTTTGACTTATTATTTATTACGTAAGTTAGTATTTCAGCCTGCTGTCCCCATCCGAATGATTTTAATTTTTTGGGATTAACTAAATCTTTTTTAAACATACAATAACAGCAATAAATATCAGTAAAAGTTGTATTGTTCAAAAAATTAAATAAAAGTGTAATAAATTTGTTACCTATCATATGCCAAAAATTTAGAACAGATCTATGTGTGCCAATAAATCTACTCCCCATTATCAAATCATATTTATTATTTTTATTTTTTTCTAGAAACATTATTATATCCTCTGGATCATATTCTAAATCAGCATCTTGAATTAAGACGTAATCATTTGAACAATTTTTTAATCCTTCTATAACAGCTTTTCCCTTTCCTGTATTTTTACTTAGGCTGATAAATTTTGAATAAAATCTTTGATTTTCTTCAATAATTTTTTTTGAACTATCTGAAGATCCGTCATTAACAACTATTACTTCAAGTGAACATTTTTTTTTTAAAATTGATACTTTTTTTAATAATTCTAAGATTGTTTTTTCTTCATTGTATATTGGTATAATAATACTCAATTTTTGATTTTGTAATTTCATTTTTTTTAATGTTGCCAATAATTTTTCTGAAATTGCAATAAACATTGACTATTCGTATTACTTATAAATATATAATCGTTAACTATTTTTATCTCATCGATACAAACTAATCTATCAGACGGTAAACATAACATTTTGATATCTCCGCACATTCTTGGCCCACTTTGGTTCATTCCAGTGCTTCTTATAACTAAATTTAATTCAAGACCATCCTTGTTTTTTGTTATATAATCGTAATTCTCTATTTTTTTTGAAAAATTTGGCCATGGAAATGAATCAAATCTTTTATTGACAAAATCATCAATGCTGTAACTTAAATTTTTATAGGAAAAATAAAATAGTGATAAAAATAAAGAACTTATAAAGATAGTATTTAAAATCTTCATATTAAATAAAAACTTATTTACATAAAAACTAAACAACAAAATTGTTCCACCACCAATAATTGCGTATCCACCATAACGCATTTGTGGAGACATTAATATCCAAGCAATTGATGAAAAAATAACACCTATAATTATGAAATAAAATTTTAATTTAAAATAATTATTCGTAGAAATTTTGGTATTTTTTTCCTTAAAAATTAAAGTAATTATAAAAGGTAATAAAGTAATAATAAAAGTATTTACAATTCTAGACGTATCACCATCTTTGAAAAAATATTTAAGCCAAAAAAATTTTTTCAAATTAAACTCTTTTGGGCTTAAAATTTTATTTTCTATCATTGGCTCATAGTAATCATATTTTGTACTTAAATTTCCTTCCTCAATTGAATAAAATTTCCAACGTTTTGATATAGATGATAAAAATTCATACCTTTCTTCAACATTTTCTTTGGGACTTGACCAATTTATCTTATCATCGTAAATACAAGTAAAAGGGATAGGGTAAAAAAAACATCCTGTTGTAAAAATATTTTTTGAAAGAAATATAATAAAAAATAAAGATAAAAACATATATAATTTAAAATTTATAAAAAATTTTTTAGATAAAATATTTTGATAATTAATAAGTAAGTAACAAAAAACTAGTGGTAGAAATATAACACTGCCAATTCTAAGAATGCATGAATAAAAAAAATAATATAATATTTTGTTAACATAGTTTACTTCATGAGACGTGAAAGATTTTAATATATAAAATAACAATATTAATAGAGTAAATGTTGGTTGAATATCAGCACCAAAATCTTTTATTCTATTAAATATAATTAAAACAAAAAAGATTACTGATAATGAAAAAAATTTAATTGCTAGTTTATTAGACTTTAAATATTCTATTAAGAAAAATACTATAAAAAAAAAATAAAAAACTACAGGTAGGTGGGTTAATCCTTTAGTTTCTATTATCGGTAAATAAAATAATCCTAAGATATCTAACCACCCATGACCATATGTATAATTATTTGATAAATTGACCAGTCCAAATATTATTTTAAAATTATTGAGATAATTTACATAAGGAAGATGATACCATTCATAATCAGCATATGTACGAAGCGTAATAGAAGAAACTAAAAATAAAAGTGCCAAAAATATTAAGTAAGTTCTAAATTCATTAATTTGATAAGCAAATTTTTTATAAAATACAAAAAAAGAAAAAATCCCAAGTATTAATACAACTGAATTAATTAATAAATTTAACTCAGTAAAAAAATGAAGAATTATTGATAAAAAAAATATATAAAAAAACCCAGTTATCCCTATTTCTCCTATATTTGTTATCTCATTATTAAAAATAATTTTATTAACAAATAAACCGTATCCAATAATAGAAAATGAACTTACAAATATGAATATATTAAATAAAAAAAGATTAATTAGCATTTATATCTTTTTTATGACTTTAAAAATAAGAAAAAGAAAGTTAATAAACTTTGTATTGTTTTTTACATACTCTATTTGTTCATTGTTAACTATTATTTGTTTTGAGGTTTGAAATCTATTAAGTCTATTTTTCATTATAATTTCAGTATTGTATAGTTTTAAATACTCCTCTTTTTTAATTTTTTTTAACAATTGTAAATCCATTAGTATTTTGGTTCTTGGAGATGTTTGGATCATATTAATCAAATGATAAATGATATAAAATAAAAGAGTATTAATAATTAAAAAATTAATTACTAAATTCACGTTATATATCAAAAAAAATATTATTAAAAAGTTTGATATTAAGTAGGAATATATTTCTGCCAATCTAAAAGGGAAATATAATTTTGGACCAATTATATTATACAGAAATTTAATTATGATAAATAATACAAAAATATACAAAAATAAAATTATAAATATATTATCCATCATTTTTTATATTTAATAATTTAGAAAGTCCACGCATAAAATTTGTAAATATTTTTCCAGAATTTGATAAAGATACTTCATTATTTTTGCTAATATTTATCATTTTTTCTTCAATTAATTTATTGAATCTAATATCTAACAAATTTTTTTCTAATAAATAATTGTATAACATTTTAACATCACTAGTCTTGTTTGTTTCTAAATATTTAATAATGTAATAGCTTGGACTATCAAGACTCTTTAACCCAATAGTAAGAATATAACAAAAAAATACTAAAATATTCATTAATAAATTTAGAAAAATAATTGGATCTAACTTATGGAAAGTTAGATATCTGAAATAAAAAGAAAAAAATAATAAAATTAACAGAAAAATTAAGTAAAGGTAAAAAATTTTTTTAAAAGAAATATTTTGAAAGTTAAAAAAAATTTTTATAAAAATATGAAATATAATAATGTAAAATAAATTAATAAAAAAAAACATTTATTTTTTCAAACTATTGTAAAAAATTATAAAAATTGAATATATTACTAATATACTATTTTTAATTCTAAAAGCTTTTGATTTACCTCTATTTCGTTCTTTTAGAATTGTTGGTAATAATCTTAATCTTATATTTTGTAATTTTAAAATTTTTACTAACAATTCGATTTGCCAAGTAAAACCTGAAGATTTTATAACAAAATCTGTCAATAACAATCTTTTATAAATAGCAATCCCATTATAATACGGAAGATTTAAACGAAATATAAGATTTAAAAAAGGAGTATATATACTGGTAAAAAATTTTCTAAAAAAATTTCTCTCATGAGAATTTGAATAAAAAGATAATAAAACATCAAAATTTTTTTGTAAAATCATCTTTCGTATTTCAGTGTAAGAATGACAATTATCTCCTGGAAGATACATTACATAATCACATTTGCATTGTTTAAAACCTTTACTTAATGATCCACCTAAGCCTAAATTATAATTATTAGTTATTATTTTTATATTATGATTTAATTTTTTTAAATCAAACATAACATTTCCAGTTTGATCATCACTATGATCATTTATTAGAATAATTTCATAAGAAACTATTGATGTATCTAATGCTTTTTCAATTTGTTTAACAACATCAGACACATTTTCTTGTTCATTATAACAAGGAACAACAAATGAGATACTATCTATAGTTTCATTTTTCATAATAAATAATTTAACTGATATACATAAAAAGTATTATTTAAAAAAAATTATTATATTTCATATAAATGATTACTTGTATTAAAATTGTATCTCTTTACCTAGTATTAATTTACAATATTTTTAATTTATTATGATAAAATAATACATATAAGGGAGAGATGTGAGAGTGGTTTAATCAGCACGCTTGGAAAGCGTGTGTAGTAGCAATACTACCGAGGGTTCGAATCCCTCTCTCTCCGCCATGAATAATTAGAGTAAGAAAAATATTACAAATTAAAGATTTTTGTTTTAAATAATTATAAAATAAAATGTTTAAAGATATTCATTTAAATGAAATTAATTCTTCAGAATTAAATAAAGAATTAAAAAATATTAATTTTCGAAATTACGATTATAATTATTTGAAAACAGATTTTATTTTAGATACTAAATATTTATTTCCAATATCAATAAAATCAAATCAAACATCCACAAATTTATTTAGTCATTTGTATTATAAAAAATATAATCATTTTTTTGCAAAAGATTATTATGACTTTATAAAAAAAAACTTTAATAATTTAGAAACTTTCTCAAATAGTTTTATAATTGGCTCTCATAATAATTACTATCATTTTATTATTGATATTTTACCTAGGATTTTTGGTTATAATGATATTTCAAAAAAATATGTAGATAACATTATATTTTCAGAAACAAAATTAGGACAGAATGACATAATTAAATCTGTTATCGATTACAAAGAAATAGATCAAGAAATTATTACTTTAAAACAAGGTACATATAAGTTTATTAATTCCATTTTTACTGTAAAACAAAGTTTACAGAACATAATTAATAATTATAGAAAATTATTTAGTGGGAATTTAAATAATACTTCAAAAAAAAATATATATATTTCAAGATCAGATGCTAAGCAAAGAAAAATTATTAATGAACATGAATTAATTAATAAATTAAAAAATTTAAATTTTGAAATAATTAGATTATCTGAACTAACATTCTTAGATCAAATTAAATTATTTAATAGTGCTAAATGTATAGTAGGTCTACATGGTGCAGGATTTACTAATTTAATTTTTTCTAATCCAGGAACTTCAGTTATTGAAATTTTTCCTGATTTTACTAATCCAATAGTAGATTGGTATTGTAGCCCAGATGAACAAAATAATAAGCTTAACAATATAAGGTCTCACTTTATAAAAATTTCTAATATTAATAATTTAGATCACATGATTTATTTTGCAAAAGATATTAATCAAAGTAAAATCAATAAAAAAAATTTTGAGATGAATAATAAAGAAAAAGAAATTACTTCTATAACTACTGTTGATATTGAGGTCAATTTTGAAAAATTATTTGAACTTATTAATCTCAAAATTTAAAAGCAAATATAAAATATTGTTATTGATCTAAAAGGTTCATCTTATTTAAATACGATATAATGCAATATGCATACGATCTGTGAGTAAAGCTTCCTGGATGAATAATATTAGTTAAGTTTTTGAAATTTTTATTATTTTTTTTAAAAAAATTTTTTACACATTCTTCAATATTGATTAGATAAAGATTTTCAGATTTTTCAATTTCATCAAAAATTTTATTAAATAAATTTATAGTAAAATCTTTATGTCTAAATTTATAATATGTTGGTAGAATAACAATAATTGTATTCAGATCTTCATTGCTTTCTTGTATTTTTTTAAAACTATTTTTATATATATTTGCATAAAAATCATGATAATAATTTGCAAAATAGTATTTTCTATTATCCCACAAAAACTTTAGTAACCAAATTGAGTTAAAAAATATTCTTTAGAAAACTTGTAACTGAGTATAAATTTATCATAGTCATAATTTTTAATTATCATAAAACCCTCTTTACTACTTATATAAATTGGTCTTAACATACCTGACATAAAGGTTTTTCCAGGTCTTAATAAATCATGTGCTATAGGTGTAATTAAGTTAATTTCACTTTTATATTTTGAAATATACTTATCAACGTTGTAAGAAATTTGATAAAAACCATGATTTTCTGTAGAAAAATTCAAAATATTATAGTTATCATTTACATAGCTATCCATGTATGAATCAAAACTTATATTTGTTCCAACACCAACACTTACTGAATCACCATATATAGAAATATTCTTCTTCTTTTTACTATCTAAATCAAAATTAGGATCTGGTTTTAAAAAACCAATTTCAGGATGTAAAAAATCTAAATAATTATTGTAAAAATCATTATAATTAGTTTCTATTTTTAAATCTGAAATATAATTTAATTCACTGACAAACCCAAAATTTTTAACAAATAAATAACTACAGGAAAATTCAAAAAATATATAAACTAATAATAAGATAATGAAATTTGTTAATAGAATTTTAATTCTTTTCATAAAATTATTTTATATTAATAATTCTTTATAACTTTTTACACCAAAATTGATACATGCCCGCAAAGATTCTAGGATGAGAATTTTCATAATCTTGCCATTTATCAAGATCATATATATCATTCTTTTTATTGTAAGTTTTTTTAAAATTCTCAATTACTAATTTGTCTTCAAATCCTAAAAAAACTAACCCTAATCTTTTTAAATTTTCTTTAATTATGCTGATCGTAAATCTGTGTTCTTGAACGTGAAATAATAAATCTCTTACACCACTTACTGTATAAAAATCTGGACTTGATTTAATATCATTCCATTGATCATTATTATTCTCAATTAATTCTTTTCTAAATCTAATGATGTTTTTATAATTAGATTGAAGTTTCAGTTTATTAATTTTATTTTTAATTTCTTTTATATGTTGTCTCGCTCTTTCACTATATAATCCAATAAGCATTAAAGAATCATTATTCATACATGAGGTTAATATGTCCCATCCTTTAAATGGATTATCCATATGATGAAGAACACCGACTGTTTCAATTATATCAAACTTTCTATCTATTGATTCTAAATCTAGGATATCCCCTTGAATAAAATCAATATTATTCATTTTGAGTTCATTCGCCTTTCTTTTTGCGTAAGATAAACTTCTAAAACTTAAATCCAAGGCTAGTATTTTAGATTTTTTATATTTCGAAGCAGTTGTTAAGGCATGCTGACCAGTGCCGCAACCAGCAATTAGTATTTCCGGACTTTCAGAGATTGTTATTTTTTGTAAATCTAAATTTAAATCAATATCATTTATTACATCTTTTGATTTTCTAGGCTCAATACTCAATCCAAGATTTTCCCATATAGGATAGGGATTTTCTTCATATTGTTTTTTTACCTTAATAGAAACCTGATCTTCTACTTTTGAAATTGACTTTATTGATTTAGATATTTGATCTTCAATTTCGTTATTTTTGATTTGTAATTCAAATATTTCTTTTAATTTATTTGAAAATTCAATTTTATTAGACCAGCTAAAATTAGTTAAAGGCTCATAACATGATAGGCATAATATTTCTAAATCACTAATTTTTTTATTTTCTTTTAAATTATTTTTA
>MDTB01021695.1_pt1 | contig 12481 bp, 12 predicted proteins | sample 811161 | NCBI WGS metagenome assembly MDTB01 (sample SAMN05326650, study PRJNA326480) | marine metagenome | isolation source: seawater | place: Mediterranean Sea | collected 2009 | reverse complement strand
TCGGTTGCGCTTCGGGTGGGTCAAGAGTCCCACCACTGGGGATTGGGTGGACGCTCGCTCTTTTTGGACCGCCACATGGCTCCGGCGCTCGGAGCTCGGCTGTGGTTGGACGCCGGCATCGTTCAGTACACGCACATGCTCCTTCGCACCAAACACCTCGAAGGAGACACCCTCCAACGGGGTTGGGTGGCCGCCCAATGGGCAGAGGTTTCCCTGGGGGGAGGCTGGTCTGGGGCGCTGTTTGGCACCGTCAAATGGAGCGCCGACCACGACATTGCATTTCAAGGTCGTGTGGAGCCACATTACCTCATTCCGTTTGGGGCCTTTCGACCAAGGGAGTACATCCTGGGGTCCACCGACAACGCCTTGGTCGGCGCCCAGCTGGCATGCCAAGCACGACTGCGCAGAGGACAATGGTTCAAGGGTTACAGCCAAGTGCTCTTGGACGAATTCAAGGCCTCCGAATTGTTCGGGGGAGAATCTTGGTGGGCCAACAAATGGGGCGTGCTTTTGGGCGTGTCTTCCACGAGCAACTCCGGCAAGTTCGCGTGGATGGCAGAAGCTGCGGCCATCCGGCCATGGACGTACACGCACAAGACCCAGCCCAACTCCTACAGCCACTTGCACCAACCTCTGGGGCACCCTGCCGGAGGCAATTTTGTCGAAGGTCGAATCTGGGTGCGCATGACCTTGCTGGACGATTGGACCTTGAGTTTGGCTTTGCTCCGTCGTGCCCAAGGCAGGTCTGAAGGAAGCGACGAAGGATTGCTGGATTTCGCAGCAGGTGAAATGCCGTGGCGGCCCTACACCGAGCGCAACGAGGACTACGGTCAAGTTTGGCTCCAAGGAACCAGAGCAGATGTGTTCCGATTGGAATTGGACCTTGCCTACCCCGTGGGAGCGCGGTACGACATCCCTGGCATGGAAGCGTTTGTGCGTGCTTGGGTGCGTCTTGAAGAGCAAGAGTCGCCAGGGGCTTGGCAGGATCCATGGAACGCCAGCCGGATTGAGTTGGGCATCCGACAATCCAGGGTGATGGACGAGCGCAATTGGTGACTGAACGCCGACAATGTCGTTCGCATCGTGAAGTAGCTTTGACCCGCATGCACCGCGACCTCGCCACCTTGTTCAAACTGCGCCTCGGGTTCTTTGTGGTCTTGTCCGCCGTGTTGGGGTGGTTCATGGCCACAGAAACCATTGACTTGCCCACGTTTTTGACGTTGACGGTCGGAGGCTATGCCCTCACAGGGGCCTCCAACGGATTGAACCAAATCATCGAGCGCCGCATCGACGGGCACATGAACCGCACCTCGGACCGGCCGTTGCCCGCTGGCCGCATGACGGTCCCCCAAGCCTTGGCTTGGAGCTTGCTGGCGGCGGCGGTCGGGTTGGTGTGTTTGTTCAGTCTCAACCCCCTGAGCGGTTGGTTGGGTGTGGTGGCCATCGTCAGCTACGCCTTCATCTACACCCCGCTTAAATCCAAGACCAGCCTGTGCGTCTTCGTCGGGGCGTTCCCTGGGGCCCTCCCCCCCATGATCGGGTACGTGGCCGCCACAGGCGACTTCGGGATTGAACCCGGGACGTTGTTTGCGGTGCAATTCATGTGGCAGTTCCCGCATTTTTGGTCCATCGCGTGGTTGTCCCACGACGATTACCTCCGGGCGGGGTACAAAATGATGCCCTTCAATGCAGGGCGGTCCGAACGAAGCGCCCAACTCATCTTGCTCTACACCCTGTTTTGCATTCCCGCCAGCATGTTGCCTTGGGCGTTGAACCAACCCATGGTTGGAAATGTTGCTTTCGCTGTGGCCATGGCCGCAGGCGTGGGTTTTTCCTTCTGCGCGTACCGCCTGCGCACGCGGTTGTCCATGGACGCCGCGAAGCACTTGATGTTCGCCAGTTTCCTCTATTTGCCGCTTGTGCAAGTGGTTTACGTTCTTGACAAAATCCCCAACTGATGAGTGAGCGCGTCTTTGAAGGTCACGATCCTGAGGTCCGCAACCGGACTAAGACCATGTTGATGTACTTCGTGGTGTTTGCCGTGACCATGCTGTTCGCTGGATTCACCTCTGCATACATCGTGAGCAACATGGGGCAGTTTTGGGTTCATGTGCCTGCGCCATCCATGTTTTGGACCAGCAACGTCATGATTGCCTTGAGCAGCGCCACGTTGTGGTGGGCCACCCGCGCCATCCGCAAAGGCCAGACGCAAATGGGCACGGTCGCCATGGCCCTCACCCTCCTGCTCGGCATCGGCTTCACGCTGACCCAGGCAGAGGGCTGGAAACAGCTCACGGCCATCGGCATGGGCTGGGACACTTCAGAAACCGAATCAGGCACGGCCTTCCGTTGGAACAGCCTGGAAGCGATCTACGAGAGCTCGGCGGTGTATGGAAAGGACTACGACATCCGATTCGACGGCCAACCGCTGCTGTGCGACGCGGCCCGGGGAGAATTGTACGGGTCGGACGACGCACTAATGGTGCAACCCATCACCACCAAAGTCCTGCAGTCCTCCAACAGCGGAGGCGGGTACATCTGGGCGCTGGTCATGACGCACATTTTGCACTTGGTGTTTGGCCTCATTTACTTGGTGGTCAACGGCATCCGCGTGTTCACCGGGGTGATTCACCAAGGTGACACTGTTCGGCTGAAGGCCTTGGGCATCTACTGGCATTTCTTGGGACTGCTGTGGGTGTACCTCTTCGCCTTCTTGTTCTACCTGCATTGAGTTTGCGCCCCTGCGCCTGCAGGCCGGGCCCAGGCCCTGAGAATTGAACGAAGGCCAAGCTTTCGTGCAACGCGGATTTCCTTATTTTCGCGTCACAATTTCAAGCCATGGCTGGAAACACCGAAACGATCCCTACAAGCGTCCTTTGGGGCGGAGGACAGAGCCCCTTCTCTGTCACTTACGGCAAAATGATGATGTGGTTCTTCCTCGTGTCCGACGCACTCACCTTCGGTGGGTTGCTTACGGCCTACGGATTCTCACGGGCCACTTCCGAAGACGCTTGGCCCATCGGCGAGCAAGTGTTCCGTGCCTTGCCAGGCTTGGACGGACATTACCCCTTGGTCTACGTGGCCCTCATGACCTTTCTGCTCATTGTGTCCTCCGTGACCATGGTGTTGGCTGTAGAAGCGGGGCACCGCAACGACAAGCGCGGTGTGGTTCGGTGGATGGCCGCCACCATTGTTGGCGGGTTCTTCTTCTTGGGCTCACAAGCCTGGGAATGGTCGCACTTCATCCACGGCTCAGGAGGCGGATTCCAATTGGCCAAGGAAGTCAAGGTGACCACCGACAGCGGAGACGCCATGACTCTATCCAAAGGAGAAATGGTCTTCATGGACCACCACTTCGGGCACCTGGCAGAGCCATGGTCCGAAGGCGACGCCAACACGGTCCTGACGTCTGAAGGCGGGCACATCAACCTCACGCAATTCGGAGAGCACGACCACAGCGCCCAATTGCACAGCCTGACGGTCAACAAATACGTGGAGAACGAGCAGACCATCTCCGGCGATGAGGCGGTGAAGCTTTGGAACGCCCGCAGCGACGTGTTCGCCTTTGGCGCAAACCTCGAAGACAGCGAGTACGCCGCGCAGCAGACCTACGCCAACTTCTTCTTCTTCATCACAGGATTCCACGGGTTCCACGTCTTCTCAGGCGTCATCATCAACATTGTGATTTTCCTGATGGCGTTGAACGGCGTCTTCGAGCGTCGTGGCCACTACGAGATGGTTGAAAAGACCGGACTCTACTGGCACTTTGTGGACCTCGTGTGGGTCTTTGTCTTCACCTTCTTCTACCTCATCTGACATGGAACGCGACGATCTCATTGTCAACGACAGCTACGCCATGGCGGCGCACCACAGCGAAGAGGCTGGGGAGGCCATCCGTAAAAAAATCTGGTTTGTGACTGCGCTTTTGACCCTCATCACCGCTGTGGAAGTGGGCATGGGCGTCATCTTCAAGCGTTCTGAAGCCTTCACATGGACCGCCATCAAGTGGACGTTCATCGTGTTGACTTTGGTCAAGGCTGCCTACATCGTGTTGGTGTTCATGCACCTCGGCGACGAGCGCAGCAACTTGAAGCGTGTCATTGTCGCGCCGTACCTCTTGTTTATCTCGTACCTGATTTTCATCGCCATCACCGAGGGGTTCGGACACCTCGATTCCTACACGACGTTCCACTGACAACTGCGGAACGCGGATGGGCCATTTGAAAAACAGACTCATTCTCATTGCCATGATGCTGGCCCTGCCCCTGGCGGGGCTGGTTTTTTTTGGCCTTCTCACGGAGCACAACTTCAACACCCTGCCCTACTTCACCGAGGAGGGTGAAATGCAAGGGAGGACGTTGGCGGCACAGCGGGTGGGGAATTTCGAACTCACCAACCAAAACGGGGAGCAATTTTCTTCCGAGTCGCTCAAAGGCAAGGTGTGGATTGCCGCGTTTTTTGGGACCGACGCACCTCATGTGGCGCAAGTCACCAAGCAGCTGCTTTGGCCCAACTTCCGGTACAGGGACGAAGACGACATTTCGGTGGTGTGCTTCACGTTGAATCCGGAGCACGACACTCCAGAAGTGCTGAACGACTACGTCCAGCGCAACACACGCTACAACGGGTTCGACGGCAAGTGGCAGTTCCTGACAGGAGACAAGGCGGACATCGACCGCATTGTCTCGGACGACTTCATGATTCAACGGGACGCGGACGACCCCAACAATGTGGCGACCATTTGGCTTGTGGACGCCGAAGGGTTTTTGCGTGGCGTGTACCACGCGGCGGTCGAAGACGACATCAAAGACACAGTCGAGGACATCGCCTTGCTGAAAAAGGAAATGGACGTCGCAGCCTACGCCCAAGAACAATTGGTCGAGGAGCTGGAAGTGCGTGACACGTTGCCTGTGTTGGGGCCAGAAGGCCACAACGTGCCGGCGTTCGCATTCATGGGCATCGACAGCGTGGAAATCAGCCACCGGACCGTGGAAGGCAAGGTCAAAATCGTCGACTACTTCTTCACCCACTGCCCCACCATTTGTCCCATCATGAGCAGCCAATTGGCGCGGGGACAACAATGGCTGGACGCCCGCAACCTCACCGACGACGTGATGCTGCTGAGCCACAGCGTGGATCCAATGCGCGACACCCCCGAGCGTCTCAAGACTTACGCCACCCAACTCGGAGCCGACACCACGTCTTGGAAGTTCTTGACCGGCGACAAGGAAGACCTCTACGACCACGCCAGGTACGGCTACTATTTGACCGCGTTGGAGAGCGACACGGCGGCCGGAGGGTTCTTCCACAGCGACACCTTCGTGCTGGTCGACCAACAAGACCGGATCCGGGGATTCTACGACGGCACCTCCACGGTTGAGGTGGACGCCATGCTCATGGACGCCGCCCAGCTTGCCTTGGCGCAAGAAGACTGAGTGAACACTTTGTGGGCCATTTTTGTCTCTGAAACAGAACCCGATTGAGCATGGGCATCGACCGCAACATGAAGACGTTTGTATGGGTGGCTGGCATCGCCATCCCTTTGGTGGTGGCCGTGATGTTCTTCCTGCCAGGCATTGAAGTCAGTCCAGAAATGGAGGCGGTGTTGCACACCCTTCCTGCGGTGAACGCGACCATCAACGGGACGGCATTTCTGTGTCTGGCGGCCTCGTTTTGGGCCATCAAAAATGGGAAAGTGCAACTGCACCAAAACCTGAACACCGCCGCACTGGTACTGTCGGCGCTCTTTTTGCTCAGCTACGTCAGCTACCATATCACCACACCAAGCACGCCGTTCTGCAAGGAAGGGTGGATTCGTGGCGTGTACTTCGTCGTGCTGCTGACCCACATCTTGTTGTCCATCGTCATTGTACCCTTGGTCTTGACCACCTATTTGTTGGGACTGGCAAAACAAATCCAACGGCACCGCAAGTGGGCACGCATCACCTGGCCCATCTGGATGTACGTGACGTTCACAGGCGTGGTGGTCTACCTGCTCATTTCCCCTTGCTACCCGTTCTGATGCCTCGCACTCGCTTGAATCCGGGTCTCTTCCTGCTCTTCGCCGCCATGCTTGTGGTGGATGTGGCGTGGGGTCAATGCGTGATGTGCAAGGCCGTGGCCGAAGACAGCGCGGAGGACGGAAGTTTGGGCCGAGGCCTGAATGCAGGCATCTTGTACCTCATGGGCGTGCCTTATGCCATCATGACGTTTTTTGCATGGTTTGTGTTCAAACGCAAGAAGCAACCCGCCTCATCAGGCATCTGAGGCCCGACTCGGCGTATTTTTGGGAAATGCGCGCCATTTTCTTCGCCTTTGCTTGCTTGTCCTTCGCCGCCTGGGGCCAGCCCACAGACACTTGGACCCTGGAACGTTGTTTGGAGCACGCCTTCGAGCACAACCTTCAACTCAAGCAATCGCAACTCGGCCTTCGACAAAGTGAGATTGCCACCTTGACCGCCAAAGGCGCCTTCTTGCCCAACCTCAACGCCTCTTCCAGCTTCGGGGTGAACATCGGTCAAACGATCGACCCATTCACCAACCAATTTGCCACCGACGCCGTCCAGTCCAGCAACGTGGGCCTCAACTCAGGGGTGACGCTGTTCAATGGATTCCAAAACCACTTGAACCTGCGCAGGGCCCGATTGGGATTGGAACTGGCAGCAACCAACATGGAAGTCGCCCGCAACGGCGTGGCGTTGAGCTTGGCCTCGGCCTACCTCAACGTGTTGTTCCAAAAGGAATTTTTGGACATCGCCAAACTGAATGCCGAAGCGACGGGGCGTCAAGTCGAGCGCGTGCAAACGTTGGTGGACGCCGGTGTCGCTGCAGAGAGTGACCTCCTCGACGTGCTTGCACAACAAGCCAACGATGAAAGCTCGGTGATTGGGGCAGAAAATGGCGTCACCCTGGCCAAGCTGAATCTCGCGCAAGTCTTGCAATTGGAAGCCCGTGCATCCGAAGCGTTGGACGTGGCCCCGCCCTCGGACGATTTGATGGAGAGCACCGTGCTGCCCGTGAATGCCGACGCCGCTGTGGCGTTCGCCTTGGGGTCCTTTCCAGACATGAAAGCCGCCGATTTGCAAGTGACCGACGCCTACCTTGGGTTGGATTTGGCCAAGGCCGCTCGGATGCCACGCATTGTGGGTTCGTACAGCATGGGCTCGGGATACTCAGCAAACCGTCTGGAACAAATTGGGGAACCCACCACCACCCTCTACGAGATCCCCACCACCACACCTGGCGTGAATGTGACCGCACCTGTGATCGACGATTCAGGAGTGACCTTCGAGACCATGTCCTTCCAGGACCAACTCTCGAACAACGTCAACCAGAGCATCTTCTTCTCGCTGAGCATCCCCGTCTTCAACAACTTTGGCATCCACGCAGGCATTGAGCGCGCCAAAGTTGGGGTCTTGTCCGCCCAACTGTCCAAAGCCCAAACATCGCAAAGCCTCACACAAACGGTTCAAACCGCATGGGCCGACGCCCGGGCCGCCGAACGCACCCTCGAAGCCAACGACAAAGCCTTGGCGGCGGCCAGCTTGGCCATGGACAATGCTGAAGTCAGATTTGAAGCTGGCGCCATCTCGGCCCTTGAATACGCCGACGCCCGGACCCGGTTGGACAACGCCCGCATCAACGCCCTACGGACCGAGTACGACTTTGTGTTCAAGACCCGCATCCTCGATTTCTACATGGGCCGTCCCTTGAGTCTCTAACCCCACAACCTCGCAACGATGAACAAGAACGCAATTCTGGGCCTCGGCGGGGTCATGTTGGCCTTGGTGATTGTGGCGGTGGTACGCGGTGGAAACCGCGAATTGCCGGTCGTCAGCACTGAAACGGTCCAGACCAGGGACATTGTCGAGCGCGTGAGCGCCAGCGGCAAGATCCAACCTGAGATTGAAGTCAAAATCACAGCCGAAGTCAACGGCCAAATCATCGACCTTCCCGTCAAAGAAGGTGACATGGTCGAAAAGGGCGACCTGCTTGTGCAGCTCAACCCCGACATCTACGAGGCGGCCCTGTTGAGGGCGGAAGCGTCTTTGAATTCTGCTCGGTCCAATTTGGCCTCTGCGCGTGCCCAAGTGGCCCAAGGCGAGGCCAACCAATTCGCCGCAGCCAGGGCCTTTGAACGCGCGCAATCCCTGCTTGCTTCCAAAGTCATTTCTCAAGCGGAATTCGACCAAAACGAGGCGTCTTTCCTCACGGCCAACGCCAACCTCACCAGCGCGAAAGAAAGTGTGCGCAGCGCCGAGTTCGCAATCCGAAGCGGGGAAGCGTCCCTTCAAGAGGCCCGGGACAACCTCAGCCGCACCACCCTCCTGGCCCCTCAAGCGGGCGTGGTCACCGCACTGTCCAAAGAGGTGGGAGAAAGTGTGCAAGGCAATGGATTCACGGCCGGTGAAGTCATCATGAACGTCAGCGACCTCAGCACCATGGAGGTCAACGTTGAAGTCAACGAAAGCGACATCGTCCGAATCCACATGGACGACGAGGCCGAAATCGAGGTCGACGCCTACCTGGGCGAGACGTTTTCAGGTCGCGTGACCGAAATCGGCAACACGGCCTTGAATGCCGGCATGAATGGGTTCAGCATGGACCAAGTGACGAATTTTTCTGTCAAAATCCGACTGGATCGGTCGAGCTACATGCACCTCGTGGAAGGCGACCACGACCACGAAACCCCGTTCCGCCCTGGCATGAGTGCAACGGTCGACGTGTTGACGGCCAGGGCCGACCGCGTGCTGTCAGCCCCCATCCAAGCGGTGGCAAGCCGGGCTTCCGACACGGAGGAAGGCAAGGACACCGACACGGAACTCGGCTTGTTTTTGCTGGTGGACGGTGAGGCGAAATGGACTGTGGTGGAGACTGGCATCCAAGACACCAAATTCGTGGAAATCCAAGGCGAGGTGCACGAGGAAGATGTGATGATCACAGGACCTTATGAAATCGTAAGCCGGTCCTTGGAGGACGGTGAAGCCGTAGAATCCCGCTGATGGCAAGAATCCTCATCCTGGACACCGCCACCAAACAATGTTCCGTGGCCTTGTCGGAGCACGGCGAAACCGTGGCTTGGAAAGAAGAGCGCACCGATGGGTACGTCCACGCAGAACGGCTGATGCCCCTCATCGAAGCCCTGCTGGAAGAACATGGTTGGGACAAGTCCTCACTGGAGGCCGTTGCAGTCTCAGGGGGACCAGGCTCGTTCACGGGGCTTCGAATCGGGGTCTCGACCGCCAAGGGCTTGTGCCACGGCTTGGGGTTGCCCCTCATCGCGCTCGACACCTTGGGCATCTTGGCCGCCCAGGGGGCGCGCTTGGATCCGACCCCACAACGTCGTGTCGCCATGGTGGACGCCCGACGCATGGAAGTCTACGCTGGGGATTTCGGCTTCGACGGCCGCTGCCTCACGTCCGGCCGTCCCGTGGTGGTCGACGAAGAAGAACTCGTGTGGGAAGGGCCTGCTCAATTCATCGGCGACGGCGCAGTCAAGTGCTCGGAGGCATTGGCAGGGGAAGGCCGGACCTTCGTCGAGGCTTGGCCTTTGGCGCGGGACGGGTCGAAGCTCGCCGAGGCAGCTTACGCGCAAGGAGACTTTGCGGATTTAGGCAGCTACGAACCCAACTACATCAAGGCATTCAAGGCCGGCGCACCCAAAGATCCTCTGGGTCTAAGATCCACCTTGGGCGCGATCTGGCTGGCCCTGGCCCTTGTTTTGGCGTCGTGCACTTCATGCGGAGAACAGCAACAGTTCATCCCGTACGTTCCGGTCAACCTCCAAATCGACCTGAATTTGCCGGCGTACAACACGCTGAATTTTCCAGGGGAGGCCATTGCCCTGGCGGGCGGCTCCAAAGGTTTGTACGTGTACCGATACACCCTGGACGAATTTGTGGTGTTGGACCGGCATGCCACGTACGACATTCCTTTGGCCTGCAAAGTCACGCTTGACGAGGACAACTTCACCCTTCGGGACCACGACGACTGTTCTGAAAGCGAATGGCAAATCATCGACGGATCGGTCATGAACGGACCAGCCACGTTGCCTCTGCACCGTTACCGCACGAGCCTGAACGGCTCCATTCTGAGCATTTTCAATTGAGCCCAAACACAAACAACCCCGCCCGAAGGCAGGGTTGTTTCCATGTCGCGATCTGAATCTCACGGCTCAGTAGCGGTAGGCTTCGCCCTTGAAGGGGCCTTGGACCCCCACCCCGATGTACTCGGCCTGCTCTTGAGAGAGCTCGTCCATTTCCACGCCGATTTTGGCCAAGTGCAAACGGGCCACCTTCTCGTCGAGGTGCTTGGGCAACGTATACACGCTGTTCTTGTAGTTGTCGGCGTTGTTCCAAAGCTCAATCTGGGCGATGGTTTGGTTGGTGAAGGATGCAGACATCACGAAACTTGGGTGGCCTGTGGCGCATCCGAGGTTCACCAAGCGGCCCTCGGCCAACAGGATGATGTCTTTGCCGTTCACGGTGTACATGTCCACTTGTGGCTTGATGGTGTCCTTGGTCTCGCCGTGGTTGGTGTTGAGCCAAGCCACGTCGATTTCGTTGTCAAAGTGACCAATGTTGCACACGATCACCTTGTCCTTCATGGCTTCAAAGTGCGCACCGGTCACGATGTCTTTGTTGCCCGTGGCGGTCACCACAATGTCAGCTTCGGCCACGGCGTCAAGCATCTTCTTCACCTCAAAGCCTTCCATGGCAGCCTGCAATGCGCAGATGGGGTCGATCTCGGACACAATCACACGGCAACCGGCGTTCCGCAACGATTCAGCCGAACCCTTGCCCACGTCTCCAAAGCCAGCAACCACGGCGACCTTGCCCGCCATCATCACATCGGTGGCACGGCGGATGGCGTCCACGCAGGACTCGCGGCATCCGTATTTGTTGTCAAACTTGGACTTGGTGACCGAGTCGTTCACGTTGATGGCCGGCATCGGCAAAGTTCCATTTTTCTCCCGCTCGTACAAGCGCAACACACCGGTGGTGGTTTCTTCTGAAACGCCCTTGATGCCTGCGGCAAGCTCTGGGAATTGGTCCAACACCACGTTGGTGAGGTCTCCCCCGTCGTCCAGGATCATGTTGAGGGGCTTGCGCTCATCGCCAAAGAACAAGGTCTGTTCGATGCACCACTCGTACTCCTCCTCGGTCATGCCCTTCCAGGCGTACACCGGAATGCCAACCGCTGCGATGGCTGCCGCTGCGTGGTCCTGGGTGGAGAAGATGTTGCAGGACGACCAAGTCACCTCGGCGCCCAATTCCACCAAAGTCTCGATCAAGACAGCGGTTTGGATGGTCATGTGGAGGCATCCCGCCACCCGGGCGCCGGCCAGTGGTTTGGACGTGCCAAACTCCTCACGGAGGGCCATCAAGCCAGGCATTTCAGCCTCGGCCAAGGTGATTTCTTTACGTCCCCATTCGGCCAAGCTCATGTCTTTGACTTTGTAAGGGAGTGTGGGTGTGGCGGTTGTGTTGCCCATGGTTCAGATTTTAACTTTGCAAAAATACGTAAGCCTGGTGCATTGGAGCCAAGGATCAAACCTCCGTCCTTTGCGCCCATGCCCCGATTACCAATGTCCATTCAACCCGAGCACCCCCAGGTTGTTCTTTGGAAGTGGGACGAAGGGGCTGCGTGGCCCTTGGCCAAGCTTGAAGCCCATTTTCCCGAGCGCGAATGGACCGAGATGTCTGACGGTCGACTGCGGGAACACCAAGCGGTGGCCTGTGCTTTGACGGAACTGATGGGCTCGGAGGTCTGGCGTGTCACCCGCCAGGACGGGAAACCCCAACTGCACGATGCCAGTGGAACATGTTGTCCCTTGAGCATCTCCCATCACAGTTCGATGCACCACACCACCGCCGCGGTGGCGGTTTGGGAAGCCGGCGAGCGGCACCAAGGCATCGACTTGGTGGACACTGCAGACCTTCGAATTTCCCGCATCGCAGGGCGTTTCATGTCGCCGATCGAGCAGATGCAGTGGTCCAAAGACAAGCCCTGGGTCTGGGCGGCGAAAGAAGCCATGTTCAAAGGGTACGGCCCCAACCTCGATTTCCGACGCGAGCTGTCCGTGGACTCGATGGAATGGGAAGCTGAATACGGAAGGATGGTCGGGTCGGTCCGGGGGGGCGTTTGGCAAGGGGAATGCACGCAAGTGCCCCAATCCTCCTTGGGCGTGGTGTGGTCCTGCCCTTCCAGCCAAAACCTACGTTGACGGGCAACAAAAAAGGGACCCAGAGGGATCCCTTTTTTGTGAAGCACCTGTGGGTTTACAGACGCTCGATGCCTTTGTGACGGCGCTCGGCGCTCACGGACAGCTTCTTGCGACCCTTTCGGCGGCGCGCGCTCAAAACGTTGCGACCATTGGCGGTTGCCATGCGCTTGCGAAAGCCGTGCTTGTTGCGGCGTTTCCGAACGGAGGGTTGGAATGTCCTTTTCATCGTGCTCTGATTTCCCGTAAAGGGAGGGC
>MDTB01151247.1_pt1 | contig 12482 bp, 12 predicted proteins | sample 811161 | NCBI WGS metagenome assembly MDTB01 (sample SAMN05326650, study PRJNA326480) | marine metagenome | isolation source: seawater | place: Mediterranean Sea | collected 2009 | reverse complement strand
CTTGATTGAACCATCATTCTGTCGAATCATGATAAATGATTCAGGTCCAACCTCTTCCACCTGGTAGGACCCAGTTTCAAGCAATTCAGAAGATCGACCCATTAAAAGCCAAACTTTTGTCCACATGGAAGACCATTCACGATCAAAAAATTCTCGCGAAGTGTATTGGTCGCCCAGAATCGGAACATTGCGTAAGGGCGGACATACCCAGGGTCTAGCCACCGCCATCACACTTTCAGGAGAATTCAAGGCAATTCCAGAATTTTCACTTCACCTGAAGTTCCATCTATTTCTAGAGTAGAGCCATCAGGTATAAGTGTCGTGGCCTCATTTACCGAAACCACACAAGGTATTCCTAACTCTCTACTTACTATGACAGCATGACTGATTTGAGCTCCCACGTTTACTATTACGGCCTCTACGGCTAGAAAAAGTGGAGTCCAAGCTGGATCTGTTATCGGCGCGACCATAATGTCGCCTGGTGATAAGTCGGGAGGATTAGACGGATCAAGAACTATCCGTGCCTTTCCCTGGGTAGTCCCAGGAGATCCTGGAACCCCCGTCAAAACATCTCCAACAGTTAACGCTGACGCCTTCTCCTCTAAAGATTTTCTATCCCACTGAGAAAGACCTGGGACAACTCCATCTCTTATAAAAAATGGTGGTTCTAAATCCCACAGTGCTTTCCAGTCTTCGTGACGCTTCGCAAGTGATTTTGTAAATGATCCCGGATTCTCTATGAAGGTTTCTAGTTCTTCATCCAGAAGCATAAATATTTGTTCAGCAGAATCAAGTATTCCCGACTCTGCATAGCGTCTTCCTAATTCACGAATAGTCATCCGACTTTCATGCAGTGGCTTTACTAGAGTGGTCTTGGACCGCTCCCGAAAAATCATCATATTAGCTGCAGTTATTGCCCCCTCAAAAGTTCCAGTCAGTTCATCATTGTCCATCTCATTCAACTTTTTCCTTACTTCTTCTATAAGATTTTCTCTTTCTCTGCCAAGACGTTCTGAGGCTATTACTGGGGAACGGTCATCATTTTGAGACCTAACTTGGTCTATGGCTTTTAACGCTATAGATGGATCGGTTTCCCAAGTTTCACTACTCAACTCCCACTCATTTGCTCCACGTGAACCATACTCGTATACGAATTCGTTAAAAGCTTCAAGAAATCTAGCTACTTCTTCAGAATCAGATTTTTTAAGTTCATCTAACAAAGAGTCAGAATGTGAATCAAAAATTTCAGAAATAATTTGGGAACCTCTGACCAAACGGGACATATCCCATATAGCAAATGATGGAGCAGCCGAATCTATTTCACCAAGACTTGATAAGAGACGAACAGGAATGCTTGGATCTCCTATTGCTTCACCTACAGCTGCCAGCATCCCAGGTGCAATTCCAGATGAGCCCGCTGAAACCATTTGATTTCGTGAAAGATTTTCAATAAGTGGTTGAAGATCTCGCAGCCTTTTGATCAACTCCTCATCGCTAAGTGATCCCAAGTTCGGTCTTTCTTTACGTTCCTTATCGGCAAGTTTTCTTTCTTCATTGAGCTCTGGCCATTCAGAAGCGGTCAGAACGAACTGCATGTGCGCATCAGCTAAATCCTGCAGATGGGGCTTTTCGTCTTCTGGATGAGGTTCGTATTTTGGAGAGTCTGGTTGGTCTCCAAAAATTGCAAGATCTAACTGCTCAACTGTTATGGCTGGATTCCTAACAGCTTGCATGCGAATACAAGAAAGATTTATATAAAAGTAACCCCCGAAAAATCCACACATCTCCGGTGGGCTATCTCTATACTCATCAAGTTCATAGAAACCTGTTTTAGTGGAACCTAATTGCCAGCCTTTCATTATGCAGTTATCAAATCCATAGCTTTGACCAAATGGGCTTGCTGGGGTAGGAAGAACTTCGCCCGCATTTGCCCGCGTGTAATGTGGCCAGCGTTCGCTTGGGGGGTGATCAGTGAACCATTTTTCTTTCATTTTTTCCCTCTCTTTAAGCTCTAAAATTACTCTTCTATATAGCGGTCTATAACGTCATGGAAACGCCTGATTCTGCTTTCTTGTCCTGATAGATATCCCCCTCTGTAGCCTCTTGATCGCAGTCCGAGTTGCTGCATAATGGATATGGCTATGTCTTGATCAGGTATTAGACCCATTGATTGCTCTCCATATTGAATAACTTCTTGGAAGTCATTGTTGTCTGTCAGTTCGATATTTGTCGCTGAATCTGCGATTTCAGTATCTTTTGTGTAATACCAGTGATCGAAAAGACATTTTTGAGGGTCTGATGGGTCTGGACGCATGCGTTGCAATAAAAATCCATCTGCTGAAAAAGTCAGTGAACAATTGGGAAATAGGTTGTAGTGATGTGAGTCGGTTAACTGGGCGTTGCGCAAGTTTGCATAATGAGAATGCCCTCTTGTGCCTCCAAGTTCTCTCATTTTTTTCTGTAAGGCTACTCGCACGTCAAAAACACGGTCAGTAAAATCTGCTGGATCTAATTCCCAGTATTCCATTCTCTCTGCTAAAGGGGTTGGGAGGTTAGGGGTTTCCCCGCGTAAACCTCTTGAAGGTGTGGCCCCCATCATGATCATCCGATTGTGACCCTCAGTAGATGTGTCGAATTGTGTATATGCGTAGTTTTCTTCATGAGAATCGGCTAGTTGGGGATGAACTGTTGGCAGATGGTAAGACTCACAAAAGTTGTCTTGTATAACTTTCCAGTTGCAAGGAACATTGGTGGAAATGTTTAGCACCCGCGTCCATTCATCTATTTCATAACTTGACCATTCATCCCATAAGGGTCCTAAAAAGTCTTTTAGAGATTTGCAATCTGGATCTAAATTAACCCATATAAAGCCTGCAAAAATTTCGCAAGGTACTTCCGTCAAGGTCAGTTCTTCACAAGGATTACCTTGATGAAAGTCTTCTGGGTCTTGCACCGCTAGAAGAGTTCCGTCGAAGGACCATTCCCAACTGTGATACGGGCATATGAAAACTTCAGCATTTCCCTTAGTGTTATTGGTGAGACGTGAACCTCTATGTTGACAAACGTTGTAGAAAGCTCTGACCGATCCGTCTTCTTGACGAACCATAATTATCGATTCGGATCCTATTTCTTCAATCTGATAGTCGCCTTTGGAAGGTATTTCGCTGACTCGCCCTAGAAGTAGCCAAACCTTGGTCCACATTTGATTCCACTCTTTTTCGTAAAACTCGAAAGATGTATATCTAAAGCCTTCTATCGGGAGACTACTGATCTCAGGGTTAGTCCAAGCTGGTGCTAAATCAATAGGATGATTAATCTTTTTATTTCTCATCAAATTCCCCCTCCCATTGAGTGTATTGAGAGAAGCAGATTAATAAATCAATGTCTAAATTCTTTGGTAAAACAAAAAAATTAATCTTAAATGACTAAATTAAAGGGACCCTTTCTGATTCATTTAATTGCAAAATAGAATAACTTCATGGTTTTGTGCCAAAAGAAATGAACAACTTCACTAAAGGGTGAGAATATGACAAACCGAATTGGAATTATAGGCGGAGATGGAATTGGGCCAGAGGTTATAAACGAAGGCCTTAAAGTAATCAATGCTTCTGGGGTAGATGTAGAGACAGTTGATTATGACCTCGGCGGGACGAGATACGAAAATGATGGAACGGTTCTGCCAGATAGTGTTCTAAATGAATGGAAGGATCTTGACGCTCTTTATCTGGGGGCTGTCGGCACCCCTAATGTTCCTCCGGGAGTAATCGAAAGAGGCCTTCTGCTCAAAATGAGATTTGAGCTTGACTTGTATGTAAACCTTAGACCTTTCAAGTTCGATGAAAATAATATTGATTTTCAAGTGGTTAGAGAAAATACTGAAGGACCATACGCAGGTGAAGGTGGTTTTCACAGATACGGAACTCCTTATGAGATAGCGACTCAAGGTTCAATAAATACTCGACATGGAGTCGAGAGGGCTATTCGTTTCGCATTCAATTTGGCGATGAACCGAAAAAAACATCTAACAATGGTTCATAAAACAAATGTTATGCCTTATGCAGGTGATCTGTGGGAAAGAACTTTCAATGAAGTAGCAACCGAATTTAAAGAAGTTTCGACTGACTACAATCACTGTGATGCTGCATGCATTTACATGGTTCAATCACCTGAACAATATGACGTCATAGTTACCGACAATCTGTTTGGAGATATTTTGACCGATCTAGGCGGGGCAGTTTCTGGCGGCATCGGATTCGCCTCTTCTGCAAATCTTAATCCCGATAGAACTGGTCCCTCGATGTTTGAACCTGTCCATGGTTCTGCTCCAGATATAGCTGGTAAAGGAATTGCAAATCCTGTGGCGGCAATACTTTCAGGGGCAATGATGCTCGACTTCCTTGGTGAAAACGATGCAGCTGACAGGATCTCTAAAGCCTGTTATGAAATAAACGATGGAATAACTGGCACTAGTGCAATTGGCGATGCGATAGCCCAGAAGCTCTAAATAAAATAAATATGACTAACTCAGACGAAACTCACTTAAACAAAAAGCCAATGTCTAAAATTAGGCGCCAAATAGGCAAGCACATGCAAAAATCAAAGTCAATTTCCCCTCATGTGCTTACGGCAATGGAAGTTGACTATGAGAATGTAGAGAAAGTCAGAAAAACGCACGGGACTAATTGGAAAGAATCAGAAAAATTTAGTCTTACTTATCTTCCATTTATCATGCAAGCAACGACTGCAGCTCTAAAACAATTTCCGCACTTGAACGCAACTATAGACGAAACAGATTTGGTTATTAACAATGAGATCAATATTGCGGTAGCTGTTGATCTGGATTTCGAAGGTTTAATCGCACCTGTAATCCAAAGAGTTGACGAACTCTCGATACAAGAAGTTGCCAGACAAGTACATGATGTATCTATAAGAGCAAAAAATAAAAAACTGCATCAAAATGAACTAAGCGGTGGAACGTTCACAATTACCAATGCCGGTCCATTCGGCACTATGTTTCAGGCACCAATAATCAACCAGCCTCAGGTAGCTATTCTTTCGACAGATGGGATTACTCGTAGACCGACAGTCATTGAAGATAACAACGGAATAGAATCAATCGTGATTAGACCTATCGGGATTCTCTCTTTAGCTTGGGATCACCGTGCTTTCGATGGAGCATATGCCGCCTCTTTTCTCAAATTCATAAAAGACTTTCTAGAGAAAACAAACTGGGAAAAAAGGTTTACCGTCGATAGGTCCTAATGATTATGATCGTGATGATCAGTACGACCGATCTCATGAAGCCACGCTTCTATAGATTTTCTGCTAACACCCTTTGTAGCTATAACAACTAATGCGTTTATTTTTTCTTGCTGGTTATCAGAAAAAGGAAGAATAGAAACACGCGAGCCGCAACTTTGAACAACAAACAGGTTTCCATTTTCGCCCTGTGTTTCAACTATTCCTTTTACACGCACTACTTCTTTTGGTCTTCTCGAGAGCCAGTCTTCTAGAAAGGTTTTTGACACCAAAGGGTCGACAAATCCAGTAATCGTTAAATGATTGTGGTCGAAATCAGTGTCACCTTCTATTTTGTTATTCGTTTCTAAACCAACTAGGAGACCCAAAGAAATAGGGGTTTGCAAAAATACAGAATCCGTAAAATTCTCTAACCAATCTCCAATTTCTTTTGCTTTTAAGTCGTCTACTAGATCAAGATGGGTGCCAACTAACAAATCTGCTGATTCGATTTGTCTTACAATTAGAGGACCAACATACTTATTTTCGGCCCAGTCTTGTATTTTTTCCACATCTAACAAAACTACTATTCCATCAAGAAAATAGTCGGTTTCGTCGACATAACTAACCACTTTGCTTGGCTCGCCTATGCCACTCATTTCGATAATCACTCGATCGAAACTGTCAGCAGAATTTTTTATTTGCTCCATGGTTTGTGAGAAATCATCAGTCAAAGTGCAACAGACACACCCATTACTAAGACTTAAAACATCGCCATTCTGAGATTCAATTAAAGAGGCGTCTATATTTATGTCGCCAAAATCATTTATCAACAGAGCTAACTTTAAACCATGGTCCTCAGAGATGACACTATTGATCAAGGTGGTTTTCCCTGAACCCAGGTAGCCCCCAACAATCGTTACAGGTATCTTGCCCACATATTCCTTTTACACTAACGGTTAGCAGATATCAAAATTACTCAGATTCAATGACACACAATGGATTACCAGTTGAGACTTCTGAATCGCTTGCAGCCACTACCTCAATGATTGTTCCAGTGTGAGGAGATTCGATTTCAACTTCAGTTTTATCTGTTTCAACCAGAACAAGTGGATCCCCTTCTTCCACTCGATCGCCTACATCTCTGATCCATTCAATCACTAACACTTCGTCTGAAGTGTCACCGAGTTTGGGAAGATTTACCGTTTCCTTCATGAACTCTCCTTATGCATAAATATTTTTAAACATTGATTCAACCGCAGGAACAGGACTTTCTTTTACTGTCTCAACCGCTGTTTCAATTCTTTGATCAACAATTTTTCTTATCTCCGATTCTTTTGACTCAGAAAGAACACCTTCCGTTTTTAAACGTTCACAAAACGTATTTATAGGATCTCTCTCGTACCACTTATCAAACTCACCTTCAGGTCTATACGGTGCTGTATCCGCACGAGAATGACCTGCATATCTGTAAGTTTCTAATTCCAAAAGTGTCGGCCCATTCCCTGAACGTGCTACTTCAACTGCATCTGAGACTGCGGTCACCACTTCATCTACATCCTGCCCATCGAACTTTTTACCGGGTATTCCATATGACACAGCACGTTCACAAATATTTTCAATCGGAGTAGTTTTCTCAATGCGACTATATTCGCCATACTGATTGTTCTCACAAACAAAAACTACAGGTAAATTCCAGATTGAAGCAAGATTCAAACCTTCGTGAAAAGCACCTATATTTGTGCTGCCATCCCCAAAGACAGCTAACGCAACATCATCGGTTTCCATGACTTGATGCCTCAACGCAGCTCCTGCAGCAACAGGTATTCCTGCACCTACTATTGCAAAAGTAGGAAGAAGGCCAATAGATGGTAAAGCTAAATGCATGGAGCCACCGACTCCTCCTACAGATCCTATTTGGCGGCCCATTATCTCTCCCAACAAAGACTCTGGGGTCAGACCTAGAGCGAGTGCAACACCATGCCCTCTATATGTGCAAGTTACCGTATCTGTAGGCCGCAATGAAGCGGCAATGCCAACAGCTACAGCTTCTTGCCCTTGACATGTATGAGTCGTCCCATGAACAAGCCCCTCAGCAAATAGGTCTTGCACTCGATCCTCAAATGAACGTATCTCTAACATTCTTTCAAATCTAAAAAGGCGATCTTCTGAAATCTCTTTACGCCTGTCAAGTTCTTTTGCCATCAAATCCCTACTTTCTGCTCATGCCACCATGTCTTCGGAAGATTTCCCGTCGAGAGGAATTCTTCAATTTGCGACTTTACATATACTGGATTTGGCAAGTACCTTTCCTCCAAGTCTTTCGCAAATGGAATTGGCACATCAGGTGCTGTAATTCTCAAAACCGGGGCTTTTAAAACATCGAATAGTTCAGTTGAAATAGTTGCAGCTATTTCAGCGCCCCAGCCAAATGACTTTGGATTCTCTTCAACTAGAACCAATTTGCCAGTTTTCGATACTGAATTCTTCACTGCCTCTTGGTCCCATGGGATCAGGGTTTGCAAATCAATAACTTCTGCTGAGAAGTTTGCTCCTTCCAAAGCGGTCTGAATCGTAGACACAGTAGATCCAAAACCAACAACAGTTGCTTCTTCCCCCGGGGAAACAACTTTTGCTTTACCCAACTCAGCTATCGCTGAATCCCCTGTCACAACATCGTCTCGCTGTGAATACAAAACACGGGGTTCAAGTACCAATACCGGATTCTCATCTCTTATAGCAGCACGCAAAAGACTATAAGCACTCTGTGGGCCAGAAGCCGCAGCAAGTTTCACACCCGGGCAGCCATAAAGCCAAGATTCAAGGGTTTGGGAGTGTTGCGTTCCAAATCCTAAACCAGCACCAACTGATGCTCTTATGGTGAGAGGTACCTTGTAGCGCCCTGAAGACAAATAGTGAAACTTCGCTGCCTCTGTAACTAATTGATCAAGTGCAACTCCAAGAAATTCGATAAACATTATTTCAGCTACAGGACGAAGACCTGTAGCTGCTGCCCCCACGGCTGCACCTAAAAATCCCATTTCAGAAATTGGAGTATCTCTAACTCTTTCTGCTCCAAATTGCTCTAGCAAACCATCACTAGTTTTAAATGGTCCTCCGGCCGCTGCAATATCTTCCCCAAAGATCACAACAGTTTCGTCTTGTTTCATCTCATCTTCTAAAGCTTTAGAAATGGCTTGGTTCATTCGCATTTTTGTCATTTTGCCTCCACACTTTGGGAATAATCAGGAACCGTAAACGCATCCAAAATTGTTCCGAAATTACTTTCTTCGAGTATTTTTTTTAATTTAAAATGCAACTACTCTTCCTTCCCTCCATGCTGAAATATATTCAGTACAAAACTCATCTTTGCCCAGTAATGTGTTTTCAGCCAAAACGTAAGACTCCGAAGAACGATCAACATCGAATACTTGATCGATTGGATTCATTATTGGGTCAATTATTCCACTGTCCGCACCGGCTTCTATCACCAATGCCAAGAAAACCGTATTTATAACGCTTCTCATCGGTATACCGAATGAGACGTTGCTCATACCGCCTGTTACATGAATTTCTTCACCAAATTCTTTACGTATTTGAACTATGGCATCAAGACTGTCTCTTCCATAAGAAGAATCAACTGAAATCGGGAACACTAGAGGGTCTACAAAAAGATCGCCTATCTCTATTCCCATTTCCAAAGCGGAATTGATCATCCGTGAAGCATTCTGCACCCTTTCATCTACGCCCGATGGCATCGCACTTTCACCGGCAGCAGTAACGATCACTCGTGCATTAAATTCAACGGCTAGGTCTAGAGCTTCGGATCTTTCAAGGCTCGCCGAATTAAGCATTACTCTCCTATCTCCTCTTTCTCGAGATGCTGCTTCTAGGCCAGTACGAATCAACTCTAGTAATGAGGAATCAATTGATAAAGGCAACGCAGTCATCTCTTTACACTGTGTAACAAGCCAATCCATAGCCTTAGCTTGTTCATTAGGATTTACAGAAATTTCATCAATGTTTATATCGATAAAATGAGCGCCAGATTTCTCCTGATCAACAACCGATTTGCGCAAGTACTCCACTGCGACAAGTGATTCATCTGTATTTGACATTCCCGTTTGGACGGCTAGTTTCATGTGTTTAATACGCTTCTGTCTGTATTCTTGACTATTTTTAATTTCCTCAGAAAGCGGAAGAAAAAGTTCCTCACCTCCAACAGACTCAAAGCCGAGTCCTTGGATTCCATTTTGTTCAACCAATCTCGGACTCTTATTAGTAATAGCCCTCGTGGTGTGCACATTCTCTCCGATGATCAAAAACTCATTATTTTGTTGATCCACTAACAACCCTCTCTTCACTTTGATCAAAAATCGATACGTCTTTAGGCATAGGTTTAAGAAGACAGCCTTCCACAAAAATCTCAAAAAATTCTGGTATTGTTTCCAACTCGATATGCGTCACTTCACTAATCAAACGCTCCATCTCATCACGAGCCCATTGCGACTTCAAAGCTTGCCTGGCTCCATCCAAAGCAGCATTCCCTATCTTATTAACTCTTTGTAAATCAACAGGGGGCAACAGCCCTATCTCTATTGCATTTTTCAAATTTACATAATTTGCAAAAGCGCCTGCTAGATGCAAGTTCTCTATATCAACGGGATCTACTCCAGCTATACGCATCAAAATGATCTGGCCACAGTAATTAGCTGCTTTAGCTTGAGCTAAATTACTGCAATCTTCCCTCGAAAAAATTAAGTCGTTGTCATCAAAGACTTTCATTTCACTAATTTTTGGATTTTCCTGAAAAACTCCTACTTCATCAATAACTCGATTAATTCTTAGTTCTGAAAGTAAATCCACTAAACCAGAACCACAGAAACCTAGGGGGTCTCTGTCTCCTATAACAGAAAAATCAGAAACTTTTCCTGTCGAGTCCAACTTTAAAGATTCGACAGCGCCTTCATATGCGCGCATTCCATGTGTAACTAATCCTCCCTCGAAAGCAGGACCCGCAGGACAGGAAGCTACAAAGATATTGCCATCGTGCCACAAGACAACCTCAGTATTCGTACCTATGTCCACTAACATTTCAGTAGTTTTTGATTGATTCATACCTGCAGCCCAAGCAGCTGCAAGAGTGTCTGCTCCAACATGACTAGAGATTAAGGGCAAGCTGTATAAACGAGCTTCTCTATTAGCTCTAATACCGATTAAACGTGTCAGACTCGTAATAGAAGTTGTTGTAAGTTTTCCTTCTAAGAAATCGGTTTCAATTTTTGACTTATAAGGTCGTTGCCCAATTGACTGGATATCCACACCAAAAAGAATGTCTCGCATAGTCGTATTACCTACTACCACGACTTCATAAATCAGAGGGGGCCTAATTCCTACTTCGTCACACATCTTTTGAGTAACCCGGTTTATTGCACTTACTGTAGCTTTTTGTAGTTCTTCAAAATAGTCGCTTCTTGAACTGTAAGAGATTCGCGACATCACATCACTACCACCAAAACTTTGTGGGTTCTCAACACTTGCTGAAGTGCAAACTAATCCCGACTCCAGATCAACAAGTTCCATAACTACTGTCGTGGTGCCAAGGTCTATAGCAAGTCCGTAACACCCACCCCTATAGCGATCAACAAACAAATCCCCGTAAAAAACCTTATTGTCTCTGACACTCACAAGTGGATCAAGAACTTCTTCTTCTGTGTTTGTGACTGTTGAGGTAAGAATTCTTGGTTTGCGATTAAGTGGTTCGAACCTTATTTCACCTTCACCAGAATGAACATAAGCTTGGCAAGCGAGACGATAACCATCAGGAAGAAAAACTTCTGAATCCGTCTTCTCAGAAAGCACCTCTGTATCAGAATTAACTTCTACTATGCACTCATGACAGTCGCCCGATCTGAAACATGTACTAGCTAACTTAATATCAAGGAAATCGGCGTAATCAAATATTGTTTTATCTGATTCAGACGAACAAGAAGACTCTCCAGAAATAACTTTGGTCATTGGACTAGTTACTTGACCGACGGTTTTTTGAAGCTTCATCGCGTATCGCAGCGGTTGTTTCCTGCATACGCTTCCACCCTTTCGGATTTGATTCCCAGGCAGGACGATAGTCAAATGAACCGTCATGACTACAAGAAAAAGAATCCGGTTTACCTGCAATCGAGACTTGATTTCTACAGGAAAAAAGCGCCGTACATAAATCTTGGCTATCACGGTAAGGGCATCTAGTTAGCGATGACTCTTCAGCACGATCAAGTATTGCGGTAAAAATTGAATTTATACGGTCCAATCTCTCTTGGAATTCCTCAGTAGACGGAGTCACGCCCCGTCCCTTACCAACCCTGACAAAGAATTTGCTGCTTCTACACACGCAATAGCATCTTTGCCATAAGCGTCAGCACCAATAGATTCAGCAAAATCTTCAGTAACAGGAGCCCCACCAACCATAATTCCAATATCAGTTCTAATCCCCTCATCTACAAAAGCTTCAATAGTTTTACCCATATTGGGCATTGTGGTAGTAAGAAGTGCAGACATCCCCATAACGCGAGCATCATTGTCCTTTACAGCCTGAATAAACTCCTCAGGTGCAGTATCCACACCACAATCAAAAACCGTGTAGCCAGCGCCGCGAAGCATCATTATGCACAAATTTTTTCCGATGTCATGCAAGTCGCCCTTAACAGTGCCCATCACTACAGTGCCCTTGTTCATCAAACCAGAACTAGAAAGTATTGGCTCTATATGAGCCATACCGGCTTTCATTGCTCTCGCACAAACTAAAACCTCGGGGACAAATATGAAATTTTCACGGAATTTAATCCCTACTATGCTCATACCAGCTATCAAGCCGTCATCCATTACTTCAAGAGCTTCAATTCCTTCTTCTATAGACTCCTGCGTAATCCTGTCTACTTCGCCATCCTCACCCATAATCACTGCCTCAGCAATTAACTGCATTTTCTCTGAGGCATTGCTGAAAAGTTCAATAGCTGTGTTTATTTCATTGGGGTCATCGAGAAAGTCTTCAATTTCAGCTCGAATTGTCTCATTCAAAATGTCAGATAGCTCAGGCATGTAAATCCCTTAGATTTAGCTTAGAACGGATTATATGGTAACGTTTCCAGTTGGTACTGCAAACGCTAAGAAAAACTTTTACTTTATTATTCAAACCGCAGTACCTTCTTCTTCAGGCTTATTTTCTTCAGACTTATTTTCTTCAATTT